>LNFM01000143.1_pt1 | contig 242913 bp, 245 predicted proteins | sample 596031 | NCBI WGS metagenome assembly LNFM01 (sample SAMN04254537, study PRJNA301005) | activated carbon metagenome | isolation source: dual media filters at the Ann Arbor, Michigan drinking water treatment plant | place: USA: Ann Arbor | reverse complement strand
CTGTTCTTCAGTGAACCGCTTCCGCTTCATCGTCCGTCCCCTTTCCGAGGCCGGACTCTAACTCCGCGTGGAGGAAAAACTCAGTGGCAGGTCAGGAACGTGAGCCGGAAGAGGTCAAAGCAAAAGGAAAGTTGAAGAATTACAAATTAAAACACAGCCGATTACTCACGTGCTATTCGGCGCTCCTTTTTTTATTAGCAATCTACAAAAGAAATAAGACTGTCAGCAAAGATGACGCTGTCAGAATGATCGCTTTATCCCCAACGGGGCGTATTAGATGGCTGCTTGAACAAGACGACCTAAAAGAAGCTCATCCCTCTATTCAAACGCTTCTTACGCAATATGAGATTTTCCTTGATTCAACTAATGCGCCAGAACAGGAACTGATTTCTCGTTTCATGGATAAGGATACAGGTAAAAAACTCATGCAAAATGCGAACATGCTTGGCGACCACGTATTTGAAGCCTTAAATAAAATTGGCTCAGGCGACCCATTTCACCGATTGATCGTTGTCTAGGCTGGCTCAACCTTGACAAACATTAATTAAGGACTATATTCCTATCCATCCCCGTCCACGGAGGGGCGCCTTCCGGAGGCGTTCTTGAAGGTGGGGGCGGGGTGCGACGGCCGTGTGCGCCTACGCAAGGCGTATGCGGCGGCCCAAGCCATAGGATCCCGGCGCGCCTGCCGCGCGCCACAGGACCGGAAGGTGACGCTGCCGTACGGGACGATCCAAACCCAGGCAGCGGACCGGCCGACAGCGGTGGATAGCAAGGTAAGTCCACCGGGGGTTCTGTGGAGCAAGCCTACAAACGTCGCGTGCGGGATGCCGGCGAAATCCGGCCACCGCGGCGAAGACCGTCGTGTGTTTTTTCCAACACACACACGACACCGTGGAGACCGGCATGTCTCCGGCATCCCGCGCGCCCCTCTTTCGGGGCGGCTGCATCGCCCGCACATTCGCGGGCATTTCAGGGAGCGATTTCGCGCGCCTGCACTAGTCTCTTATGTCATGCCCGGACTTGATCCGGGCATCCATGATGGCCTTCAGCGATTTACCTGCGATCCAGATGGATTGCCGGGTCAAGCCCGGCAATGACGCCCAATTGATGAAGCGCCAACCTAAACAATCGCTTCCCCGATCATCCAGACGCGGAACCGGGCCGGAAAAATCCCGGTCGCCAAGAACTTGAATGCCGCCCGCGCGTTCCTACCTGCTGTGCGGAAAAGGCCGCGCGGCCGGCAAGGACGACAGGCAAGGATGCGAACGATGAACACGCACACGAGTTTTTCCCGCCGCGGCGCCGCCGGCTGGACGCGCACCAAGCGCCGCCCCGCCAGCCCGCAGGAGCTGGCCGAAAAGCGCGAGGCGCTCGCGCGCATCGACTGGCTTGCGACCTTCATGGACACCGCATTCTTTTTGCCGGGCACCAATATCCGCTTCGGTGCCGACGCCATCATCGGCCTCGTGCCCGGAATCGGCGACCTGATGACCACCGCGATCTCCAGCTACATCGTCTATGAGGCGCACCGGATCGGGGCGCCGAAGCACGTCATCGCCCGCATGGTCGGAAATGTCGCACTCGACGGCGTCGTGGGCGCGGTGCCTTTTCTCGGCGATATTTTCGACGTGGCGTTCCGCGCCAACCGGCGAAACATGGAACTTCTCCGTAAATATCTGGAGCGGAATACCTTTTAGCCGCTTCGGGCAATCCGCGATTGCGGCGCTGAAATGAATGCCGGATGAACGGAAAACACAGCAGTTTCGCGGTCTTAGCGCGTTGCGGTATTTAATTCAGTTGACGCAATCTCCCCGTAAACCAGAATAAACGTGGACCCCGCATGTCGCGGGGCCGTATGCGTACAACAAGGGGAAATAAAAATGAAAAAGCTGGGAATCGTTCTGACCACAGCCGCAGTAATGGCGCTCGTCGCCGGTCCGGCGCTCGCCGCCAAGAAGAAGGCCCCGCCGAAGAAGCTCTCGCAGGGCTTCATGGAAGAACTGTCCAAGGCCAAGTGGACCTGGCAGGCTCCGAAGAAGGGCAAGAAGAAGAAGTAAGCCAATCCTTCCGAAGTATTTGCGCCCCGCCGGTTCTCGCCGCGGGGCGCTTTGCTTTCCGGCGTCATGCGTCGCCGCGCGGACGCGCGAATAAAATTTCCGGTTATGTTGCCGAATGGATACTGGCGCGCGATTTCATTCCACCCCCCCGTTGACCCCGCGCGCGAACAGGCAAATGTAATCGCCTTCACGTCCTGTGAAGATGAACGATAGATGAACGATCAACACAATGATGAACGATCAACACAATAAGGGGACGACAATGCGGAAGATGGGATTTGTATTCGCGGCGATCGGCGCGCTCGTGATCGCGCTGGCTCCGGTTTCCTCGGCCTTCGCACAGGCCAAGAAGGAGCCGAAGAAGCTCTCCACCGGCTTCATGGAAGAAATGAAGAAGGCGCGCGACACCGCGATGAAGAAGAAGTAAGCGATTCCGCTTTCCAAGCGCCTCGCCGGCTAGCGCCGCGCGGGGCGCTTTTATGGTTGGATATACACAGCCAATTTCGCGCGCAATCGTCCGGCTCGCAAAATCCCGGGAAACCGCAACATTTCTTGCGATCCCTGCGGCGATTGTTGTTGACGCGGGCATGGCGGATAAGGAAATTTACGCCACCTTCACGATGGGGTGAAGCTGGGGGAAACCCAATGAAAAAACTTTCCTACGTTTTCGCGGCCGTTCTCGGCCTCGCGCTCGCTTTCGGCCCGGCCACGGCGGCTTTCGCCCAGGCCAAGAAGGCCCCGAAGAAGCTCTCCGAAGGCTGGATGGAAGAAGTCTCTAAGTCCAAGATGACCTGGCAGGCGCCGAAGAAAAAGTAATCGCCTGGCGCTTTCATTTAAAGCAAACGCGCTCCACGGAGTTTATCCGGGAGCGCGTTTTTTCTTTTGGTACGGGCCTATTCGACGGTGCGCACCACGCTCGACGTCGGCCGCGCGCTCAGGGTCGGCAGTTTGGATTCCTTGCGGACCATTTCGTCGTATTCCGCAAGCGTTGTTAGCGCCTGCTTCGGCTTCATGTGGACGATCTTGTAGCCGCCGGCTTTCAACTTCTCGAGGAGTTCAGGGAGCGCTTCGGCCGTATGCTTCTGGAAATCGTGCATCAGCACGATGCCCTTGCCATGCTTCTCCAATTTCTTCATCACATTCTCGATCACGCGCTCCTTGGTGCGCGCGGTGAAGTCGAACGCATCGAGATCGGTGGAGAAAATGCCGAAGTTGCGCTCGCCGAGATAGGTGACGATTTCAGGCGGATGCTTCAGCACCGGCGCGCGAAAGAACGGCGCCACCGGCACGCCCGCTGAAATCGCGACGGCGCTGGCGCCCTTCTCGATTTCCATCTTGGCTTCTTCGAATTTCTTGCCGACCAGACTCTTGTGCGACCAGGTGTGGTTGCCGATCGTGTGGCCCGCTTCGGCGACTTGCTTCAAAATTTCCGGATACCAGGTTGCGTGCTTGCCGATCGGAAAGAAGGTCGCCTTCACGCATTGATCTTCCAGCGCCTTCAGCACCGCCGCCGTCGTGCCGGGCCAGGGGCCGTCGTCGAAGGTGAGCACCACTTCATTGCGGCGAAGAAAGTCGTGCTGCTTGAAATGCTCGAAGCCAAAACCGGGGCCGCCGGTCGTATCGATCTCGACCGTGCGCACAATGCCGAGCGCATTCGGATTGGCGCAGACCGGGACTGGTTTGGCGGAGCCGCCGAGTGAAGCCTGCGGCGAAGGCAGAGCTTGTGCATTTTGCTGAGCAAGAGACGGCGACATCGACGCCAGAGAAACCGAAACCGCGACGGAAAGCGCGAACAAGACACGCATTGGACACCCCCACTCAACTCGACTGGCGGGACTCTAGATCGAAACCGGCCCGCCGTCACGGGGCGCGAAGACACGCACGCGGACAAAAACAGAGATCGTTAAAGGGGCGGAACACTTCAAGGTGAATGCCATGCGTGTGCGTTCGCTCGAATCGCGATTGCGTGAAGAGATTTCCGGCAGAATATTTTGATCGATCCGCCTATGCATCGCGCTTGTCAGATGAACAAATTTGCCGGACAGATGAATGTCAGATGAACAAATCTGATGCACGGATACCACAAATTTTAGAACTGATTGTGCGTCGCAATAAATGCTTCGAAAAGACGCGCTTCCCGAGCCTTTTTTTGATGGCCCGCACATTCGAGCAATTGACTTCGCGGAGCTTTTGTACGGATTCTAACGCCGCTAGTCTGATCCCATATGGGCTGAATAAAAGAAGGGGAGCACTCATGAAGAAGTTTGGACTCGTTCTCGCGGCGGTTGCCGCACTCGCGATCGGCTCGTTCTCGGCTTCGAAGCCGGCGCAGGCCGAGCCGGGCACGATCCTCGTGGTCGGTGGCCTTGGCTGGGGCTATTGCCACGTCACCTACAAGAAAAAGGTGAAGCGCCAGACCCCGCTCTGCTGGTGGCACGACGAGTGGCACAAGCGCTACTGGAGGTAAGCTGATCGATTTATCCGCAGCCTGAAGGCAGCGGTTGAATCCAAGCGAAAGCAGCGCAGATTGTTGGACATTGTCCGCAATCTTGCGCTGCTTCTGTTTTCAGGAACAAGAATCTGAACTTATTTGGCGTCGATCTCGAAAACCACGCTGACGCTCCTCGCCAACCCCTCACCATTTCTGGAAAACGAAAAACGCACCCAGCGCGATGAAACCGAAGCCGGCTGCGTGATTCCATTTCTGTGACTCTCCGAGATAGAGCACCGAGAAGGCTGCAAACACGAGCAGGGTGATAATCTCCTGCATCGTCTTCAATTCCGCGGTCGAATAGACCGCCGATCCCCAGCGATGAGCGGGCACGGCGAGACAATATTCGATGAAGGCAATTCCCCAGCTCGCCACGATGATGGCAGCGGAGAGCGGCATGGAGCCTTGGCTTTTCCGGTTATCTCAACGAGCGGCCCGCATCATGAATGCTGATGCCTGCCGATCAAAGCACAACTTATTTACTCCACGGCAACGTGCGCAGGAGTGCCGGCTGCGCTAGAATTTGCTTTCTTGTTCCCATGCTCTGGAGAAGCCATGCCCCGCCTTGTGCCCGTTTCCGTCCTTGCCGCCGTAGCCTTGCTTTTTTTCGCAGCGTCCGCCGATGCGGTGAAACGGAACTCCTATCCCGAAGTGAAAATCGTCGGCCTGACGCCGTTCAAGGGGGATAGTGCACTCGACGAAATGCGAAAGAAAATCGCGGAAGCGGTTACAAAGCAGGATCTCACGGCGCTGACCGCTCTCGTCGATCCGAAATTCGCGTGGGTCGCAGGCGGGAAACCCGTTGAGGAGTTCGACGCCCAGAAGGATGCCGCCCACAATTTCAAGGTTGCTTTCGGATTTCGCCCCTTCGGCAAGGACGCCGACGGCAAGACCGACATCGGGCCGCAATGGTTCCTGCTGGAATTGTTCCTCGCCGATCCCTCGCTGACGCAGGAGGAGAGTTCTCCCCTTGTGTGCGGCCCCGCCACCGCACGTCTCGCGGACGTAAAGGCATTTGAAAAGGCTTTGGAGCGCGTCGACGAGGAGACGGAGCCGGCGGAATGGGTTTTCTCCACCACGGAAACTCCCCTCACGGCGAAGCCCGGCAGCGGCGGCAATGTCGGCAAGATCGCAAATACGGCGATGCCGGTGCTTGGCTTCCATCCGCCGCTGCCCGCGAATACCGCGCCCACACAGCCGCCCTCGCATTTCGAAGTGCTGATGCCGTCCGGCAAGAGCGGCTGGGTGGAGACGAAGAACCTGCGTGCGCTGTTCGTGGACCGTCTCTGCTACGCCAAGGACGAAAAAGGTGAGTGGAAGATCAATACGTTCGATCAGGCGGAATAATTCAACGAACGCGGGGTAATTATCTACTGGAGGAACGCTCAATGAAAAACAAAACGACTTCAGTCGCCATCGCATTCATCGTCGCCGGCAACGCCGCAGCCTACGCGCAAACAACGCCTGCCCCCGCACCCGCCCCGCCGGCGCCGCCTTTGTTCGCGACCACCAAGGTCGAGGGCACGGACAATGTTTATGTCTTCCGCTACCAAAACCATCAGGCGATGTTCGTCGTCACGCCCGCGGGCGTGATCGCGACCGACCCGATCAGCTACGGGCGCCCGCAGGCGGCCGAAGCCTATGTCGCGGAAATCAAGAAGATCACCGGCGCACCGATCCGTTATTTGATCTACAGCCATCACCACTATGACCATGTCGCGGGCGGCAAGCCATTCAAGGATGCCGGCGCCACCATCGTCGCGCATAAGCGCGCGAAGGAGCGGCTGGAAATCCTCAAGGATGCCGCCACGCTCGTCCCCGACGAGGCAGTGGACGACAAGCGCGTGATCGAGCTCGGCGGGACCGTGCTTGAACTGCACTTTACCGGACGCAATCATTCCGACTCGTCGCTCGTGATGCTGCTGCCGAAGGAGAAGATCATCTTCGCGGTGGACTTCAACCAGCTAGGCAGCGTGCCTTCTCGGCTGGCGGTCAACGATTCCTATCCGATCGAATGGGAAGCCTCGCTGAAGCGCACCCTGACCCTTGGCTGGGACCGGATGATCCCCGGCCACCCCGGGCCCGGCGGACGCCTCGGCACACGCGCCGACATGGAGCAGCAGCTCGCTTTCATGACCGAGCTTTCAAGCGAGGTGAAGAAAGCCTCCGACGCGGGCAAATGCTTTGATCCCGCCAGCAAGGAAGTGCGCCTGCCGTCGTTCGCCAACATGCGGAACTACGAGCAGGACATCGAGTGGAACATCCACCGCTGGTGCGGCTACTGGGGCCGCGGCATCTGAGATGCACCCATTGAAGACGTGACGTTCCCCGGACGGCCGCTTCAGCGGCCGTCCGGGGTCCAGTCTGAATCAATTCAACAAAGCGCTCCATTGCCGGACTCCGGGTCTCGCCTTCCGCTCGCCGGAGAACGGATTGGATTTCAGAAATCCTGCCAATGGAACCAAAGTTCCATCAGCCGGTTTTATGAGCGCCTCGCCGATGTGGCGGGCCGTTTCATTGCAGGAGCCTCCCATGCCTTATGGCCGTGGCCGTTTCTTCCTCACGCCGCCGTCCGTACCCTTGTTCGTCGTCTCACTTGTGCTGGCGATCCTCGCATTTCTCGTCTTCTACGCGCGCGTTTCGGTGCCGATCATCAATGCCGGCCGTGTTTTTGACGTGCTGGCGATCGCCTATGTGATTCTGCTGGCGGGCGTTCTGATCCGCCGCATTTGACGCTCTTGCTCAAGGCGCGCGCCTTCCGATAGGGAACGTCATTCCCCCTAGGAGGCGCGCATGATCATCGAAAACCAGTACATGGTGACAGAGGCGGTGCTGCAGGCCGTAGGGCGCACCACCGATCCGCGCCTGCGCGAGATCATGAGCGCATTCGTGCGCCACCTGCATGACTTCGCCCGCGAGGCGAAACTGACCGAAGCCGAATTCCAGCGCGCCTGCGCCTATATCGCGGAGCTTGGTCAGCGCACGAACGAATCCCACAACGAGGTCGTGCTCGCTTCCGGCTCGCTCGGCTTCTCGACGCTGATCTGCCTCCTGAACAACGGCAACAACGGCCAGACCGAAACCGCCGCCAATCTGCTCGGCCCGTTCTGGCGGATGAATTCACCGAAAACAGAAAGCGGCGGCTCGATCGTCCGCTCGCCGACTCCCGGTCCGGCGCTGTTCGTGAAGAGCTGGGTGAAGGATCAAACAGGAAATCCGATCGAGGGTGCCTTCGTGGATATCTGGCATTCGTCGCCGGAAGGCTTCTACGAGCAGCAGGATCCGAAGCAGGCCGACATGAACCTGCGCGGGCAGTTCGTCACGGACGCGAACGGCCATTTCCACTTCCGCACCGTGAAACCCGCCGGCTATCCGATTCCGGTCGATGGCCCTGTGGGCGAAATGATCCGCTCGCAGAACCGCCATCACTACCGGCCGGCGCATCTGCACTTCCTTATCTTCAAGGAAGGCTTCAAGACGCTGATCTCGCAGCTTTACGTCAGTGACGATCCGAACATCGATTCCGATGTGCAGTTCGGTGTCACCCGCGCGCTGCTGGGCAATTACGTCCTGCACAAGGGCGAGCCAGCCCCCGCGAAAGACATAACCGGCGAGTGGTACTCGCTCAAATACACGTTCCGCATGGAGCCGGGCGAAGCGAAACTGCCGCGCGCGCCCATTCAATAGCGCCCTTCCCTAGCCGTGCTGCCGCCCCCATATTGGCGCTGATGTCCAAACCGAAGCCCCCAAAACCATATCGAACTGCAAGAGGCGTCAGCCACGGAATGGCTGAGCGCCCGCAGTCGCATTTCGAATCCGCCCCCGTGACCGGCCTCGATCCAAAGCTCGCGGCGGAACTCGGCATTACGCCGGACGAGGACAGTTTTGTCCCCTCGCTCGGCTCGACGGCTTCCGCGGATGCGCTGAATGAACTGCTCACGAACGGCCGGGCCGAATTCCAGAATCAGGTCTGGGTTCCGCACCGACCCGAGCGGCCCGCAAAATCCGAAGGGGGCATCAAGTTCAAGCTCGTTTCCCCGTATGAGCCGAAAGGCGACCAGCCCACCGCCATCGCCGAACTCGTGAAAGGTGCCGAGGCAAACGAGCGCTCGCAGGTGCTTTTGGGCGTGACCGGCTCCGGCAAAACCTACACGATGGCGCAGGTGATCGCGCGCACGCAGCGCCCCGCCCTCATTCTGGCGCCGAACAAGACGCTCGCCGCCCAGCTCTACGGTGAGTTCAAAAGCTTCTTTCCGGAAAACGCGGTCGAGTATTTCGTCAGTTACTACGATTACTACCAGCCGGAAGCCTACGTCCCGCGCACCGACACCTACATCGAGAAGGATTCCTCAATCAACGAACAGATCGACCGGATGCGCCATGCCGCGACCCGCTCGCTGCTGGAGCGCGACGACGTCATCATCGTGGCGTCCGTCTCCTGCATTTACGGTATCGGCTCGGTCGAGACCTATACGGAGATGACATTCGGGCTGCAGCCCGGCCAGCGGATTAACCAGCGCGAATTGATCGCCGATCTCGTGGCGCTGCAATACAAGCGAACCGACATGGATTTCTACCGCGGCAGCTTCCGCGTCCGCGGCGACGTGATCGAAATCTTCCCCGCGCACTATGAAGACCGCGCCTGGCGCATCCAGCTGTTCGGGGACGAGATCGATTCCATCCAGGAATTCGATCCGCTCACCGGCGAGAAAATCGCGGCTCTCGATCAGGTCAAGATCTACGCGAACTCGCACTATGTGACGCCGAAGCCCACGCTCTATCAGGCGATCACCGGCATCAAGTCCGAACTGAAACGCCGCCTCGACCAGCTCAACGCCGCCAACCGCCTCGTCGAGGCGCAGCGGCTGGAGCAGCGCACGCTGTTCGATCTTGAAATGATGTCCGCCACCGGCGCCTGCGCCGGTATCGAGAACTATTCGCGCTATCTCACCGGCCGCAAGCCGGGCGAGCCGCCGCCGACGCTGTTCGAATACCTGCCCGACAACGCCATCGTGTTCGTGGACGAAAGCCACGTCACGATCCCGCAAATCGGCGGCATGTTCAAAGGCGATTTCCGCCGCAAGGCGACGCTCGCCGAATACGGCTTCCGCCTGCCGTCCTGCATGGACAACCGGCCGCTCCGTTTCGAGGAGTGGGACATGATGCGTCCGCAGACGGTTGCGGTTTCGGCGACGCCCAGTGCATGGGAGATAGGCCAGGCGCAGGGCGTGTTCGCGGAGCAGGTGATCCGCCCGACCGGGCTGATCGATCCCGAAGTGATCGTGCGCCCCGCCCGCACGCAGGTGGATGACCTCCTCGGTGAAGTGAAACTGGTCGCCGCCAAGGGGCATCGCACGCTGGTCACGACCCTGACCAAGCGCATGGCCGAGGACCTCACGGAATATCTACACGAGCAAGGTGTGCGCGTCCGCTATATGCACTCGGACATCGACACGCTGGAGCGTATCGAGATCATCCGCGATCTCCGGCTCGGCGCATTCGATGTGCTGATCGGAATCAACCTGCTGCGCGAGGGCCTAGACATTCCCGAATGCAGCCTGGTCGCGATCCTCGACGCCGACAAGGAAGGCTTCCTGCGCTCGGAAACGTCCTTGATCCAGACCATCGGCCGTGCTGCGCGCAACGTCGAAGGCCGCGTCATCCTCTATGCCGACAGGATCACCGGCTCGATGGAGCGCGCGATGGCGGAAACCGACCGCCGCCGCGAAAAGCAGACCGCATGGAACAAGGCCAACGGCATCACGCCGGAAAGCGTGAAACGCGACATCGCCGACATTGTGGACTCCGTTTACGAACGCGACCGCGTCACCGTCGATAGCGGTTTCGAGGACGCCATCACCATCGGCCATAATTTCGAGGCTGTGATCGGCGATCTGGAAGAGCGAATGAAGGAAGCCGCGGGCAACCTTGAATTCGAGGAAGCCGCGCGGCTGCGCGATGAAGTAAAGCGTCTGCGCGGGATCGAGATGGCGGTACTCGACGACCCCACCGCGAAACGTCCCGCGCCCGGCAAGGCTCCGACCCGGCTCGGAGCGGGATCGGCGCAGACTTTAAAGCCCCAGGACGGCGGCATGCGCGCTCCCGGCTCCAAAGGCGGCCGCGCCGGTACCCGCACCGTGAAGGGCAGGGCGCGCTAAATCGTTGGGACTCAACCTAGTTTGCCGGTCACAGACCGCCGCTTGGTGCACGGCGACTTTGTAGACACCTGTGACAACTCGCCATGCGTGCAATGTCCCGAATTTAACCACTTTTGAAGCGCAATTATTTTATATCTAAAGTAATTTGATTGGCGGCGGCACGTCCATGTTGTGGACCAGAAGGGCCGCGCGCAGCGGCCATACAAAGCGGAGCCTTAACGTCATGACCGACCCGGCAATGCGCGGAGCAGTCCGCGCGTTCTGCGATGCGTTGCTGTCCCACGACAGCAAGCAGATTGCGGAATGGCTGGATGACGACATCGACTGGATCGTCTTCGGCCCCATCGACCTGTTTCCGTTCTTCGGCCAGCGCAAAGGCAAGGAAGCCGTGCTGGACATGTACACGCAGGTCGGGAATTTCCTTACATTCAAGCATTGCGACAAGGACTCGCTGCTGATCGAAGGCGACCGTACCGCCGTGCTGACGAAGCTCTCGGCTTCTCACAAGCGGACCGGCCGCACGCTCAGCCTGCGTCTTGCGATCTTCGCTGAATTCCGCGAGGGCAAAGTCGTGCGGCTGCGCACGGTGTTCGATTCCTTCGACGCCGCCGAGCAGGCGCTGGGACGCGAGATCGATCTCACGATCGCGGCCTGAAACGCAATAAAGTTTACACGCTGTGACGCCCCGTTCGCTTTGACCGGGGCGTTTTTCGTTGCGATCCGTCAAAGACAATCCTGCCAAAATTCAGCTACATTGACGGCATGAATCTGGAGCTTCTCCTCATCATGCTCGCCTACAGCGCGCCCGCGATGGCCGCAGGGCTGGTCACGGGCGCCGTTGGCTGGACGAGCAACCGTCTGCTCGGCGCGACCATCGGTGCCGTGGCGGGCCTCATGACCGGCATGGCGTTCTGGTTCATTTATTTGAACACCGACCTTGCCGTTCATTTCGATCCGGATGAATTGATCTGGACCGGCCTGCGCCGCGGCTGGCCTGGCATATTGCTCGGTGCCGCCTTCGGAGCCGCGCTCTGGCGCGAACGGCGTATGTTTGGCGCGCTCTGCGGAGCCATCGCCGGTTTCGTTCCGGGTCTCCTGGCGTGGTGGCTCCTGTTCGGCTGAACGGTCATTCCGCGTTCCGCCGTGTGGATGGCTGCAATTCCTCCCGCGAGTTGCCGCCAAGCCGACACATTCCCTTGCGGCAATCGCAGTCGGCAGGGGAGCCAGACCTAGTGACCAGGGGACGACAACAATGACCAGCCGAACTGACCGGTTTGTTCAAGACTCGCCAGCACTCACAGGCCTCGACACCGAAATCCGCGAATACATCCAGCGCGACGTGACCTATCTTCATCGCCAGCCGGTACGGCCGGATGGCGACTCCCAGAACATCAACTCCCTCGTGCAGCGGGTCGCCGGAGTCTCCATGAGCGAGATCGACCACCTGATTGGCCAGCTTCGCGAAGCCCGCAATACGCTCGAGCGTGAAGGCGAACGCGTCCAGCGCGAGATTGCCGGATACGCGGAACTGAATCACACCGCCCGTGTCTATATCGAGAACATCTCCGATCAGATCGCCGAATGGCAGACGGGCATTTCCACCGACCAGCGTTCCGACCGTCATTGATCGCGCGCGGGGCGGCGTTCGGTTCGATCGTCGCCCTGCTCGATTCCATTTGCATCGACACGGGCGAATTCACGATCTAAAATAGCTTCGCGGCGTTAAAGCGGTTTCTGGGCGTGTGGCCCGCGACGGAAACCGAGTGGAGTTTCGTATGCGTGTCGGCTTTCATTCTGCCGCCGCCTTGCTTGTCTGCGTTGCCATCACATTGCCGGTGGAATCCTTCGCCAAACAAAGCAGCGGCCCGCACGGCTCGATAGGAATGCCGCGCCCCGGCATGGGGCAGAGGGCCCCGCTCAATCCGCCGCGATTCCAGCCGGTGAAAGCAGGCCCCCTCGCAGGCCCCGCCCGCCCGCCCGCAGGCTTCCGCGACCGTTCGATCCCGCAAGCGGCGCTGCCACAGCGCGTCCATCGCCATAGCTTTCGCCATTTTCGCGGATTGCCCATTCGCGGCGTAGCACCCTTTTATGCGAGCGGGCCGTACGTGCTCTATGCGGACAACACCGAGGGCTATGACGTAGAAGAGGCGCCGGTTCCCCAGCGCCTCTACCGCGGTATCTGTTCAACGGAGCGTGTTCAGGTTTCGCGCGACCGGTCGCGGGACGTGAACGTCACCCGTTGTTACTGAAGTACGTTTCGCACAATGCCGTTCGACGGCATGACGAGCAGGACCTGCTCGTCCTTCTTCACGTATTTCAGGCCCTTCAGGCCGGGGATATTGGCCTGAAGCTCCGCCGGGATTTCCTGAGCTTCCATTGCGGACGGAATTAACGTGCCCGCCTCCGCGTAAAGCCCTTCCGGCGAATTACTCGCCGTTTTGGTCTCTCCGAGGCGCTGCAGGATCAGCGACTTCTGCTGATCGGTGAGCGCCAGTCCGCGGGCGGTGGTGCTGATCTCATCCTGTGCGGCCACGTCGGCGGAGAATTTGGCGGGGATGGTTTGCGCGGAGACGCCCGGCAATTCTGCTAGGGCGTTGGACTGTGAATTGCTATTTGGCGGGCTCGGCGGCATGCCCATGGCCTGACCGGTTTCCGGCGTGCGGCCACGTCCCTTGTTCGGGTCGTATTCGGTGCCGTTCACCTTCGTCTGGCCGGCGTTCTGCTTGGCGCGTTCTTTCTCGTGATCGATCGGTTGATCCAGCTTCTGCTTAGCATTGAGCTGGGGCTGTGGCTGGTTTGGATTCTGCGCCGCCACAATGCCGGTCGTCAGGGCCAAAGCAGTCGCACTGACGGTCATCAAAATTTTTCCGCGCATGGATTTCCTCCTGAATGGATTCGAAAATCAACGCGCCAGATGTGCCAAGGTTCCCGCTGGCTTTGCCCTAGGGGATCAACGCCCCACTTCAACGACAACCGTGTTGGTCACTGGATCAACGACAAAAACGCGCTCGCCAACCACCGCATAGAGATGATCCTGAACCGTAGGGACGGCTACCGTGACGGTTTCAGGCAACGGCTGGAGTACCGATGCGAACGGGACTATCGAGCCGACGCGATAGCTTCTCGGAGTCGGAATAGCTTCAATATGTTCACGGGCAATCGGCAATGGAAGATCGGCTGATTGATCATCCGTCATGGCGGCCGCAGGCACAGCCACCGTGTACCAGATCAGCCTGCGCTGCGCCGGTGTAAGCTCCAAAACATCCCGAGCGACGGAACGCTCAGTTGAAAATTGAGGCGCTGGTTGATGCGCTGTCAAGCGCGTCACGACCGAGCCATCCGAATGCTTGAAAGCTTCCCGCGCCACCAGCGTTCCGTCGCGATGCCGCACGCTATCCATGTCCACGGGATCCGCGTCGAGGAGGCCTAGTTCATTTCCATTATCGAAAACCGGACCGGCGTTCGCTGCGCCCGTGACGGCAATCAGTACGGCAAAAGCCAGCGCAGTATTGATGGGGCGTTTCATGGGCTGGTCCTCCTAGGCGGTATGGTGGACAACGCGCCCCGAATTGCTGCGTTCCGGGTGGAACCCATGTATTCTGCGAATGGAACTTCCGTTGCGGCGACGCAACAGGACGCAGTGAAACAGCTCTTTCGGTCTTCTTGGTTATTGTGAAAAGGATGGACACCGTTACGATTCGACCACTGAATCGCGGGGTGACAGGATGTTTGCCGGAGCGCTGCTTGGCTTCTCGCTGATCGTGAACGTCTCGGTTCTGCCGGGCGCGATCGATCTCGACACCCCCGCCGGAATTCCCGCCCGCCTCAGCGATCAGCAGAAAGAAGCGGTGCTGGTGCCGTTGATTACGACAGCGACCGAATGCGTATCGCGCACGGTCGCCGCCGATCCGCGGCTCGGAAAAGAAAATTTCACCGATCTGATCGTTGAATCGTTCTCAACCTGCGTCGCGCCGGTTCGGGCGCTCATTGACACGCACGATCGCTTTTTCGGAAATGGCACTGGCGAGCGCTTCTTCATGGGGCCGTACTTGGACGGCCTGCCCACCGCGGTGAGCCTCTACGTTTCCCGCAAAGACAACTAAGCTATTTCGTTTCCATCTTGCGGATGACCTCGACCACGCGACGGTTGTTCGGATCAACGATCAGCACATCCTCGGCATACACCGCATATTGGTACGCGCGCATCACCGGAATGTTGGCAAGTGCATCGTCCGGGAGCTTATAGAGCTGCACCGAAGGCGGAACCGGCGCTCCAACCGACAGACGCAAATCCTCGCCGGAGGCGCTCTTTACCCCCTCCGCCTGTACCGTCTGGTAGATCGCGCTTTTCTGCGCATCGGTGAGCTTGATGCCGTCTTCCTGTGCGGTGACCATGCTGGTGAGCGCGAACATCGCCAGACCGGCCAAACCGGCTCTAAGGCTGCTGCGGAGGATGCGGTTCATGAGTTTCTCCAACGATCCCTTGCAAAAACAACTGAACCGCCACTCTGGTTCCACGTTGGCAACAACCTTGAAAAAACGAAGGGAGCGGCGCTTGCGCCGCTCCCGTTAAACAGGTTCCAGGAGGAACAGTCCCGGAAAAACCGATTGAGTGAGCTAGCGAGTTGCCATAACCGCGCGACCGCGCGTTGCAAGTGCGAACACGGCAATGCCCGTGGCAACGTAAGCCAAAGTGACAAGCCAGTAGAACGTCAGGTAACGGCTGACCCGCACCGTATATTCTTGCACGCCTAGCGAACCATATTCGCTGCCGATGTAGTACCCGACGTTCGACAGCAAGAAAAAGACGCCAGTTCCAATCGAAGCCAGCGCCAGAATCTTTCCGCCGGAGAGAAAATTGAGCCGCCCCGTCGTGCGCGCAAGCCGTCCGGCAAACCAAAGCGCGGCATAGCCGGCGAACAGCAGCCAGTAGCCAACCGTCATGCAGGCGGCCGACACGCCGACCGGACCCAGCGCGATCATGTCGAGTGCGATCGCCGCCGCGGAGAAGGCGAGAATGTAAAACGGACTGGCAAGCATCAGACCGCCAAGAAAGAACACCGCGGTCGAAGCGTCCGGCGCGATCGTGCCCACGCCAAAATGATGGATCCGCGTTGCGGCCATGAGGGCTAGCAGCGCCAGTGCCACCAGCCGCTCATTCTGTTTGCCAAGCATGAACATTGTTCGCTCCAAACCGCCCATTCGTGCAGGAAGCTAGAAAAGCCGCCCGCCGAGCGCAAGGCCTACGCTCGCATGGCTGCATGGCGGAAACGGGCCAGCCTTCTGCGCGCTTGACCCGCGACCGCACTGGTTTCATCGTCGCCGCATCACAGGGGTCTTTCATGAAAATGCGCTTGATCTTGCTGGCTTTGGGAGTGGTGGTGTTCGGACTGTCCGCGGCAGCGATGCCTGCGGAGGCGAGTTCGCGCGGCGGCGGCTTCCTGCCCTTCCATCACGGCATCATTCCGGGCTGCGATAACCCCTGGACGCTAGGCAAAATCAACCTGCGTTTCGCCTACAAGGAGCGCCGCTATTGGGGCTCCGGCGCCTATATCGGCAAGGTCGAGGAAGTGAAGGAACTGGCCTATCGCCCATGGGGGCCGGATTTTATTCCCCGCCGCCACTGTGCCGCGAAGGTGCGGATGAACGACGGCAAGGAAACCTATATTGCGTATGCCATCGGCGAGAAGCTCGGCTTCGCCGGGATGGGCTACGGAGTCGAGTGGTGCGTGGTCGGCTATGACCGCAACCTCGCCTACGGACCCTACTGCCGGGCCGCCCGTCCATGAAATTTTCGGCGCTGCTCGCGGCCCTCGTTGTGATGCTTCTCTCAACGCCGTCGCTTGCGCAGCGGCAGGGCGAGCCCGGCCGGTTCGATTTCTATGTGCTGACGCTTTCGTGGTCGCCTTCCTATTGCGAGGCGGAATACGAGAAAGGCCGCCGCCGCAGCAACGAGCAATGCAACAGCGAACGCGCTTACGCGTTTGTCGTGCACGGCCTTTGGCCGCAATACGAGCGCGGTTTCCCGCAGAATTGCCAAACACCGGCTCCCTACATTCCCGAAGCGCTGATCCAGTCGATGCTGCCGCTGATGCCGGCGCGCGGCCTGATCATTCATGAATGGCGCACGCACGGCACCTGTTCCGGCCTGGAGCCACGGCATTATTTCGATGCGATCCGCCAGGCCCGCAACCGCATCGTGATCCCGGAACGGTTCGGCCGTGTGGACGATTACACGATGGTGTCGCCCGCCGAGGTGGAGGACGCATTCATCGCGGCCAACCAGCAACTGAAGCCGGACATGATCTCCGTCACCTGCGACAACCGGCGCCTGCACGAAGTGCGCATCTGCATGACGCGCGATTATGAATTCCGCTCCTGCCCCGAAGTCGAACGCCGTTCCTGCCGCACGCCGCGCGTGGTAATGCCGCCGGTCCGCGGCGGCTGAACGACTTGAAGTGAACTACCGGCACGCCTTTCACGCGGGAAATTTCGCCGACGTCCTGAAGCATGCGGCAATGACGCGTGTGCTGCTGCATCTGCGCGAGAAGGAAACGCCGTTTCGCGTGATCGACACCCATGCCGGTGCCGGCCGTTACGACCTCGGCGATGACAAGGCAAGCCGGACAGGAGAATGGCAGGGCGGAATCGGAAAGCTCATTGCCGCCCCTCCGAAAGGCAAGGCGGCGGCTTTGCTTGCGCCCTATCTCGATCTGGTGCGGCAGGAAAATCTTGACGGCAAATTACGGTATTACCCCGGCTCCTCCGCCATCGCGCGCGCGCTTTGCCGTCCGCAAGACCAGATGATTTTCTGCGAACTTCACCCGGAAGAGCGCGCGGCCCTTCGTGAGAATGAAGGCAACGACCGCCGTGTGAAAATCAGCGAGATGGATGCCTGGACGGCGCTCAAGGCGTTCCTGCCCCCACCCGAACGCCGCGGTCTGGTGTTGATCGACCCGCCTTTCGAGGAAGAGGGCGAATTCGAGCGGCTGGTAGATGGTCTTGTGCAAGCGCATCGCCGTTTCGCCACCGGCACGTATCTGCTCTGGTATCCTGTGAAAAGTTTTACAGACATCGAGCAATTCACCCGCCGCCTCAAGCGCACGGGCATTCCGAAAATCCTCCGCATCGAATTGCAGGTCGCGGGCCTAAGGCCCAATACGGCGCTTTCTGGTTGCGGCCTCATGGCCGTGAATCCTCCGTGGAAACTGGAGGCCGAAATGCGGGAGATTTTGCCGTTTCTGCGAGAATCGCTGCAACGCGATGTTGCAGGCGCGCAACGGCTGGACTGGATCGCAGGCGAGGCCTGAGCGGGCCCTTGTATCAATCCGCTTTGCAGAATCTTCCCGATGTTTTAGGACTGTAAGGTCCCAAACTAAAAAACAGGGACCAATGAAAAAACGGCCAAGGGGAGTGGGGAAATGCCGATCAGCGGCACTGTAAAGTTCTTCAACAACGATAAAGGCTTTGGATTCATCAAGCCCGATGACGGCAGCCGCGATGTGTTCGTGCACATTTCCGCTGTTACAAGTTCGGGGTTGGGTCAACTCGCGGAGGGACAGCGCGTCTCCTTCGATGTAGAGCCGGATAGCCGCGGAAAAGGTCCAAAGGCAGTGAATCTGAAGCCCGCCGCCTGAGGCACGACCGAGGGAATCACTTACCGATAGAGAAAGGATTACGATGCTTGTTCTGCGGGCGTCGCCGTCGTCACCTTTCGTACGAAAGGTCCGGATGGCGATCGATCAGGTCGGGATGACCGACAAAGTGAAAATCGATCCTTCCGATACGATGGATGCAAACGACAGCGTGCGCAGCCAGAATCCGCTCGGGAAGATTCCGACACTCATTCTGGAAGACGGAACGGCGATCTACGACTCGCGCGTCATCATCGAATACCTGGATGAACTCTCCGGCGGCGGAAACATCATCCCCGCTTCGGGCAAGGAACGCTTGCTGGCCATGCGCATGCAGGCCCTCGGCGACGGCATCATGGATGCGGGCGTGCTGCAGATTTACGAGAAGCGCTGGCGGCCCGAGGACAAGCGCGTCGACAAATGGGTCGATCATCAGTCCGGGAAAGTGGCGCGCGCATTCGATGCGCTGGAGAAGGACCCGCCGGCGTTCGGTCCAATGCTCCATGTCGGTCATATCGCGGTGGCGGCCGCACTCGGCTATTTCGATTTCCGTTTCGAAGGCCAGTGGCGCGCGAAACATCCGAAGCTCGTCCAATGGCTGGACGAGTTCGCGAAGAAAGTGCCCTCGTTCGGGGCGACCACACCCTCGGGGTAAACTCGAACTACAAAAAAGCCCCGGCAGAGCCGGGGCTTTTTGCGTTGCATGTTCGCGCGGATCAGAACTTGTAGTTCATGCCCATGCGCAAGATGCTGGCGTCGATGCCGGTCCGAACCGGCCCGCCGACCGTCGTGTAAGTTTCCTTGCCGAGATCGGCATACAGATATTCGAGACGCGCGGTGACGTTCGGCGCGATCATCGCTTCGACGCCAAGGCCCGCCGTCCAGCCGACATGCGTCTGGCGGCTCGCAAGCCCCGTGTTCTCAAGTTCGCCGCGGCCATAGGCAAGGCCCGCCGTGCCGTAGAGATAGAAGCGGTCGATGGTGGCGCCGAGACGGCCGCGCACCGTGCCGAGATAGTCGAGCGAGATCGTATTGCCGGCGCTCGAGCCCTCGATCGAGGTGATCGCGATGTCGGTTTCGATGCCCGCGAGGATGTTGCTTGCGACCTGGAAATTGTAACCGGCCTGCAGACCGAGCAGATACCCGCTTGGATCGGCACCCAGCGCAGTGCCCCAGCCATAGCCGGCATTGCCGCCGACATAGAAGCCGCTCCAGTTGAAGAGCTGGCGCGCGGGCTCCGGCGCATAATAGGGAGTCGAGCGGCGCACCGGCAGGTCGCCAGCGAAGGCCGGCGCTGTCAGCGCCAATACGGCAGATGCCGCGAATGCAAACTTCTTCACGTGGGCCTCCTCGTCACGATCATCCTGATCGATCCATTCCCTTGAAATCTAAACTTTTAGGAGAATTTGATTCATTAACGCGCGAGCACGGATCGGCCCTCGTTGCGAACACGCTTAATGAATGGTTGAGATGGGCGCGGGCTTGACCGGAAACCGGCCAAACAAGGGCACTTTCATGGATCGTGTTCCGTGGTCCAGAATGGACCATTGCTGCGGCAAGGCGGCACACCGGATCGCGAGCCGTTAATCTGGAAGTCGGATGGGCAACACAGCAAAAAGAAACGGAACGGCGCTGGTGACCGGCGGCGCGCAGCGCATCGGCGGCACGATCTGTCTGGCACTCGCCAGGGCCGGATATTCCGTTGCGATCCATGCCCGCCGCTCCAAAGCGGAAGCGGAAAAACTTCGAGAAGATCTGAAATCCCTCGGCGTCTCCTGCACTGTAATCACGGCCGATCTCGGCGAGCATGCCGCTCTGCGCAGGATCGTGCAGGAGGCAGCGCACCTCGGCCCGGTCAGTCTCCTCGTCAACAACGCGTCCATTTTCGAGCCGGACGAGATTGGCTCCCTCGATCGCGCCACCTGGGAGCGGCAGATGGCGGTGAACCTCGCCGCACCCGTATTCCTTGCGGAAGCCTTCGCGGCGCAGGCCCCCGCTGGGTCTTCCATCGTCAATGTCATCGACCAGCGGGTCTTGAAACCAACACCTCTCTTTTTCTCGTACATGCTCTCCAAGTCGGCGCTCGCGACCGCGACGGTGACGCTCGCCCAATCGCTCGCCCCGAAAATCCGCGTCAACGGGGTCGCCCCCGGTCCGACGCTGCCCAGCGCACGGCAGGATGAAACCATCTTTGCCGCACAGACTTCCGCCCTGCCGCTCGAACGCGGACCGACGCCGGAAGAAATCGCGGCAGCCGTGCTGTTCCTTGCGGCCTCGCCGAGCATCACCGGAACCATTCTGCCGGTGGACGGCGGCCAGCATATTTCCTGGCGCACCCCGGACATCGACGGCGTGCGCGAATAGCATTCCGCCTCTGGCCCTTGCCGGTCCAATTCCTTACGTTGCCGCTCATGGATCGCGAGAAGACCAATATCGAACCGGAAATCGAGCCGGATCCGCCGATCGACCAGGCGGGCAATGAGGCATTGCCCGGGGAAGAGCAGCCGGTTCTCGAACTGACGCCGCCAGAAGACAGCGAGGAAGCGCCGGCACCGGAGAAGGTCGCGACCGGTCGCGAAGCGATCCAGCGTTTTGCAAGACTGTCGCCTTCTACCGCCGGCGTTTACCGGATGGTCGATGCCAAAGGCGACGTCCTCTATGTCGGCAAGGCGAAAAACGTCGCCAAGCGCGTGCTTTCCTACACACGGCCAACCGGCCTCGATACCCGCATCATGCGCATGATCGCGCTCACGGTGACGATGGAGTTCGTCTCGACGGAAACCGAAACGGAAGCGCTCCTGCTCGAAGCGAACATGATCAAGCGTTTCCGGCCGCGCTTCAACGTGCTGATGCGGGACGACAAGTCGTTTCCCTATATTCTGATTACCAGCGACCACCCGGCCCCGCAGATCGCGAAGCATCGCGGCGCGCGCAGCCACAAGGGAGATTACTTCGGTCCGTTCGCAGCCGCGGGTGCGGTGAACCGCACGATCACCGCGCTGGAGCGCGCGTTTCTGCTGCGCTCCTGTTCCAACAATGTCTATGAAAGCCGCACGCGGCCCTGCCTGCTGTTCCAGATCAAGCGCTGCTCGGCGCCCTGCACCGGTGAGATTGCGCTGCCGGAATACAATACACTCGTGGAAGAAGCCCGCGACTTCCTCTCCGGCCGCAGCCGCACGGTGCAGGACCGGCTCGCGCACGACATGGAGACCGCCTCGAACAATCTCGACTACGAACGGGCGGCGGCCCTGCGCGACCGCATCGGCGCGCTGTCCGCGATCAGTTCGCAGGCGAACGGCCTGCATCCGCGCAACATCGAGCAGGCCGATGTCTTCGCCGTTCATCAGGAAGGCGGCGTCAACTGCATCGAAGTCTTCTTCATCCGCAATTTCCAGAACTGGGGTGACCGCGCCTATTATCCGCGCGCGCCGCGCTCGCTTTCGCCGGGCGAAGTGCTGGAAAGTTTTCTCGCGCAATTTTACGAGGACAAGACCAGCCCCCGCCTTGTGCTCCTTTCGCACGAGATCGTAGAGAAGGAACTGCTCGAAGAAGCGCTCTGCACGCGCTCGGGCTACAAGGTCGAGGTCGCAATACCGTCGCGCGGGGACAAGCACGCGCTGGTCCAGCACGCCGCGATGAATGCGAAGGGCGCCCTTCAGCGCCGCCTCGCGGAATCCGCCTCGCAGGCCCGGCACCTGAAGGGTCTCGCCGATGTGCTCGGCCTGACCCTGCCGCCGCGCCGCATCGAGGTTTACGACAACAGCCATATCTCCGGCACAAACGCCGTCGGCGTGATGATCGTCGCGGGGCCGGAGGGATTCCAGAAGAATCAGTACCGCAAGTTCAATATTCGCTCCGAGGATCTCTCACCGGGCGACGACTACGGCATGATGCGGGAGGTGCTGCGCCGCCGCTTCAAGCGGCTGATGACGGAATCCCCGCGCGACGGGGCTGCGGAGTCGCCATGGCCGGACCTTGTGATCATCGACGGAGGACCGGGCCAGTTGTCCAGTGCCCGCGAGGTGCTCGCCGATCTCGGCATCAACGATCTTTGTCTTCTCGCTGTCGCGAAAGGTGCCGATCGCGATGCGGGCCGTGAGACATTTCATCTCCCGGAGCGGCCGCCGTTTCGCTTGCCGCCGCGCGACCCGGTACTCTATTTCGTCGAGCGCCTGCGCGACGAGGCGCATCGCTTTGCCATCGGCTCGCATCGCATCCGTCGCAGCAAGGACCTCGTGAGCAGCGGCCTGCAGGAAATTCAGGGCATCGGACCTACGCGCAAACGCGCGCTGCTCCGGCATTTCGGAACATTGCAGGCAATCGAGCGTGCCTCGCTGGCCGATCTGGAGGCAGTTCCCGGCATCAATGCCGCCACAGCCAGAGCGGTGTACGGCTATTTCCACACCACCTAGCGGCGATTTTATCGATTGCCGCATTGACGCCACGGCCCCGGGGTGTCTTTTTGTCGGCGCATGAGTACGCCGATCAATCAGGCGAGTGCCGTTCCTGAAAATGACGCCGCACCGGCAATGAACGGCCATGCCTATTCGCTTCCAAATTTGCTCACCTATGGCCGCATAGCGGCCGTCCCCGCCATCGCGGTCTGCCTGTTTGCCATCACGATTTATGGCGCGGGACTTTGGCTGCGCTGGGTGGCGCTCGCGATTTTTCTCGTCGCCGCGATCACCGATTTGCTCGATGGCTGGGTAGCGCGCAGTTACGGCGAGCAGTCCAAACTCGGACAAATGCTCGACCCCATCGCCGACAAGCTGCTGGTTGGCGGCTCCCTGTTCATGCTCGCCGCCGACGACACGATCCGCGGCTGGTCGCTTTGGGCGGCGCTCATTATCCTTTGCCGCGAGATTCTGGTTTCCGGGCTGCGTGAATTCTTGGCTGAATTGCGCGTCAGCGTTCCGGTGTCGCGCCTCGCCAAGTGGAAGACGATGATGCAGCTCGTTGCCGTCGGCTTTCTGCTCGCCGGTCCTGCCGGCGATAAGATGTTTCCCGGAATCACGATGACGGGAATCACGCTGCTCTGGATTTCAGCCCTTCTCACGCTCTACACGGGCTTCGATTATTTTCGCGCGGGCGTGAAGCACATTGTCGGCGACACCAAATGAAGATTCTTTATTTCGCATGGCTTCGCGAGCGCGTCGGCAAGGCGGAGGAAGACGTTGAACTTCCCGCCTCGGTGAAGACCGTCGCCGACCTCCTGCGGTTTCTGACCGGTCGCGGCGAGGAATATGCCCACGCCTTCGAGAATGCGAAGGTGATCCGCGCCGCCATCGACAAGGTGCATGTGAAGCCCGACGCACCGATCGCCAATGCCCGCGAGATCGCGCTGTTTCCGCCGATGACGGGCGGATGATGTGCAAGACCCGCGATCGCGGTATATTTGCATGATGCAAGTACGCATCACCGACCAGCCGATCGACCCCGCCGCCGAAACGGTAGCGCTGACGCGCGGCCGTAGCGATGTTGGTGCGCTGGTGGCGTTTTCAGGCATCTGCCGCGACAGCGAGGACAGCGGAAAGATCACGTCGCTGACACTTGAGCACTATCCCGGCATGGCCGAGGCCGAAATCAGCCGCCATATCGAGGAGGCCAAGGCACGCTGGCCGCTGCTCGGTGCTCGCATTGTGCATCGTGTCGGACGCATTGTGCCGGGTGAAGTGATTGTGTTCGCCGCCTGCACGTCAAAGCACCGCATGGCTGCCTTCGAGGCGGCGGAATTCCTGATGGATTTCCTGAAAACCCGCGCGCCGTTCTGGAAGAAAGTGGAAAGCGCCGGCGCTGAAAACTGGGTGGAAGCTAAAGAGAAGGACGACAACGCCGCCGCGCGATGGGAACGCGGCGCGAAACGCAAGGCCGCCGAGTAGAAATGCCAGACGTCAATCAGGTCGCTGCAGCTCCGGATAAATTCCGGATCAGCGTCATTATCGTGTCGGATTACGAGACCGGTGAAAAGACCTGGACCGATGAGCGGCGTATCCTCCATGCCTTCGCGGCACAGGACATTTCCGAACCTTTCGAAATCATCCTTGCCGAGCCGGAAAAGGACAAAGCAACCTTTCCGGAAGATTTGCTAGCAATCGCCCCGAACACCCGGGTTGTATTTTTTGCTTTGGAACATTCATGGGCGCTGAAAGACGCCGCCTTGCCTTACACGACGGGCAATCTCATCGCCGTGTTCGAAGCAGACTCCAGACCCTTGCCCGGCTGGATGCGGCTCATGGCAAAAGCGGCCCAGGACTATCCCGCGGCGTCCGCTTTCAGCGGGCGCACGACCTATGATCGAACAAGTCCGCTGAAACGTTCGCTCGCGCTCATCGACCGCGGCTATCTCGAAGTCGGCGGGACCGGCTTCACGACGCAGGTCTGCAACAACGCAGCGCTGTACCGCCGCGAGTTGCTGGAGGCTCACTCTTTTCCGGCTGATGAAAACCCGTTCGTGAATTCGAGGCTCCGCAGATCGGAATTGTTAAAAGCCGGATACAAATTTCTGTTCTTGCCTGACGCAGAGTCGATCCACGAATTCGGCGGTCTGCCATTCATCCTCGACGTGCGCCGCAGCGTCGCATTTGCCGACGGACGCGAGGAATTCCTTCGATTCAAACGTTGGGTACAAACCCGGCGGAAGCACTCTCCGCGGCGGCGTGATGATAGTCCGCAACCCCGATCCGACCGGCTATCCGATTTCTGGATGAAGCATCTGCTGAGCCCTAAAATGCAATTACATCTGTTGTGGCGCCGCCTGAAATGGGATTTCAAAACGTGCTGTACCGCGCACAGGGGTCATATTCATTGGTACGACTGGCCGCTGACGCTGCTGCTGCTCGTCGCATTCAAGTTCATTGAAAGGTCCGCACTCAAGCATGGGCTTTCAGGCGAGCCGAATTTGCCGCAGACCGCTTATCGGTAAACCAGGGCAAGCTTGACTCAGGCCGCCGCCGAACGCTTCTTCGGCTGAACTTCCGCCGTGTAGTCGTCCATCAGTTTCTTCGTGATCGCGCCCGGCGCGAAGCGCCAGTTGGCGATCTCCGAAACCGGCGTCACTTCCGCAGCCGTCCCGGTGATGAAGCACTCGGAGAACCCATCGAGTTCTTCCGGCAAAATGCGCCGCTCGGTTACTTCGATGCCGTTCTTCTTCGCAAGCGCAATCGCGGTACGGCGCGTGATGCCGTCGAGGAAACAATCCGGCGTCGGCGTGTGGATCTTGTTGTCCTTGATGAAGAAAATGTTGGCGCCGGTGCATTCCGCGACGCGGCCCTGCCAGTCGAGCATCATCGCGTCGGCGTAACCCTTCCGCTCGGCGCGATGCTTCGAGATCGTGCAGATCATGTAGAGACCGGCCGCTTTCGCCTTGCACGGGATCGTCGCCGGGTCGGGCCTGCGATATTCCGCGAGGTCGAGCCGCAAGCCCTTCAGCCGCTCCGCCGGATCGAAATAGCTCGGCCATTCCCAGCTTGCGATGGCGAGATGGATTTTATTGTTCTGCGCCGAGACGCCCATCATCTCGCTGCCGCGCCATGCGACCGGACGGACATAGGCGTCGGTCTGCCCGTTCTTCTCCAGAACGAGACGCTTGGCGGCGTCGATCTCGGCCGCGCTGTAAGGAATTTCAAAATCGAGCAGCCGGCCGGACTCCAGCAGGCGCTCCGAGTGTTCGGTGCACTTGTAGATTTCGCCGCCATAAGAGCGCTCGCCCTCGAACACGCAGCTTCCGTAATGCAGGCCGTGAGAGAGCACGTGCAGGTTGGCGGATTCCCATGGCACGAGCTTGCCGTCGTACCAGATCACACCCGGCCGTTTGTCGAAGGGCTCTCCGGCCATTTGCCTCTCTCCTCGTGACGGGCAGCGCCCGCTTACCGGTCCAGTTTCCGCCGAATTCTTGGGTTTTGCCCTGTCGGGCAACAACCTTTATGGTCCCGCATGAGAGCGCGTCTTGTAGCGCGGCGCAACGACCGATCCGAAACCAGACGATGGAAGATCGGGTCTTTCGCCGGAACGCGCTGACGGGTACAGATCAATCCCAGATATGTCAATATGGCTGACATAAACGTGTCGATGGCACCCTCTCGCCCCAATGAATTCGCTCGCAAAGGTGCGGGCGCCGGCCAGCCGTCCTATGACCTGATCGAGCTTCTGTTCTTCGCCTACCGCGATTTCATCGGCGATGCGGACGAGGTGCTGGCCGATCTCGGCTTCGGCCGCGCGCATCACCGGGTGTTGCACTTCGTGAACCGCCATCCGGGCATGCGCGTAGCGGACCTGCTCGATGTGCTCAAGATTACCAAGCAGAGCCTTGGCCGCGTGCTGCGCGAACTGGTGGAGGACGGCTATGTGATTCAGAAGGCCGGCCCTGCAGACCGCCGCCAGCGGCTGCTCTATCTCACTGCGAAGGGCGATACGCTCGCGCGCGATCTGGCGCTTCTGCAAACCAAACGTTTTACCCGCGCACTAAATGAGTCCGGTCCCGCTGCTCGCGAGGCCGCCCGCAAGTTTCTGCTCGCCATGATCGACCCGGCCACACGCGAGGAAGTCGAGCGGCTGATCGCCCGCGCCGATCGCGGCGAACTCCCCGGCGTCAAATAACATTCGAGATGTGATGACCCATCCGCGTTCAGCCCCCTCTGATAACGCCGCGCATTTGCTGGTGGTCGATGACGACCTCCGCATCGTTGAACTGTTGTCGCGTTACCTTTCGGACAATGGCTATCGCGTCACCACCGCGAACAATGCCGCGGAAGCGCGCAAGCACCTCGGCAGCATGGCCTTCGACCTGCTCATCCTGGACGTGATGATGCCGGGCGAAAGCGGCCTCGACCTCGCCCGCTCGATCCGGGACACGCTACCGAACGTGCCAATCCTGATGCTGACGGCGCGCGCCGAACCGCTCGACCGCGTGGCGGGCCTTGAAACCGGCGCGGACGACTATGTGCCGAAACCGTTCGAGCCGCGCGAACTGCTGTTGCGCATCGGCAACCTCCTGAAGCGCAGTGAACAGTCGGAATCAAAACCGGTGGAACTCGTTCATTTTGGCGATTTCAGTTTCCATATTGAATCCGGCGAGCTTTTGCGCGACGGCGAAACCGTCCGGATCACCGACCGCGAACGCGACATGCTGCGCGTGCTTGCCACCAAGCCCGGCGAAACCGTGCCGCGGCAGGATCTGGCTACCCCTGGCGTAGAAGCGAGCGAACGGGCGGTAGACGTGCAGATCAACCGCCTGCGTCGGAAGGTGGAGAATAATCCCAACGAGCCGATCTACCTCCGCACCGTGCGCGGTATCGGCTACCGGCTGGTGGCGACGCCGTGAACCTTCTGCTGAAAATCCGGAACAGCGTCGGCTATGTGCTCGGGATTTTCGCCCTGCCGCATCGCCGCGCCTCGGCGTGGATGAACGCAAAGCTGCCGAAGGGCCTCTACGCGCGCGCGCTGCTGATCATCGTCACGCCGATGGTACTTCTGCAATCGGTCGTCGCTTTCGTGTTCATGGAGCGGCACTACAATTTCGTGACGCGGCGGATGTCCACCGCGGTGGCACAGGACATTTCGGCACTCGTCGAAACCTACCACCGCTATCCGCAGGATCCGAAATCCGCGACACTGGTGAAGATCGCCGCGGAAAAACTGAACCTTAATGTCGAACTGCTGCCGCTGGAACCGCTTCCCGCGCCGGGGCCAAAGCCGTTCTTTTCGACGCCGGACTCAGCACTCTCCCAACAGATCAGCCGGCTCATCGACCGGCCGTTCTGGATCGACACCGTTGGCGACTCCAGTCTGCTCGAAATTCGCGTTCAGCTCGAGAACGCGGTGATGCGTGTCTATGCCAGCCGCCATATGGCCTACGCATCCAACTCGCATATTTTTCTTGTTTGGATGATCGGCACCTCGATTATCCTGCTTGGCATCGCGATCCTCTTCCTGCGCAACCAGATCAAACCGATCCTGCGCCTCGCGGAAGCGGCCGACGCCTTCGGCAAGGGCCGCGAGATTGCGAACTTCCATCCGCGCGGGGCGCGTGAAGTGCGGCAGGCGGCACTTTCGTTCATGGAAATGAAGCGGCGCATCGAGCGGCAGATCGAGCAGCGCACGACGATGCTGGCCGGCGTTTCGCATGATCTCCGCACCATCCTGACGCGCTTCAAGCTCGAACTGGCGCTGATCGATGACAACCCGGAAATTCAGGCGCTCCGCAAGGATGTCGACGAGATGCAGCGAATGCTCGAAGCCTATCTCGCCTTCGCCAAGGACGAGAGCGGCGAACTGCCCACTCTCGTCGATGTGAAGGGCATTCTCGACGATCTCGCCGCCGACGCCGAGCGGCGCGGCAAGCGCGCGAGCACCGCCTTCTCCGGTCCGCCAATGGTTCAGGTGCGGCCGGATTCGTTCAAGCGCTGCATTGCCAATCTGGTGTCGAATGCGATCCGGTTCGGCAACACGGTTTCGCTGTCCGGTTCGCGCGAGCCGCGCTGGCTGTTCGTGCAGGTGGACGACGACGGCCCCGGCATTCCGAGCGACCTTCGCGACGACGTCTTCCGGCCTTTTCTGCGTCTGGACGATTCCCGCAACCAGAACCAGAGCGGTTCGGGCCTCGGCCTGTCGATCGCCCGCGATATCGCGGGCGTCCATGGCGGCGACATCACGCTGTCGGAAAGCCCGATGGGCGGCCTGCGCGCGACGGTGAGAATTCCGGTGTGACCGTCATTCCGGGGCGCGCCGAAGGCGCGAGCCCGGAATCCATGGACGCCCAGTGAACGATTGAAAGAGGTGGCTATGCATTCGGATTGCCTCGCTTCGCCCGCCCTCCGGAATGACAAGGGTTAAATGACAAGGGTTAAAAGAGCTTCCCGCCGTTCGGGATTTTCAGGTCCGGCGAGAACAGCACGACACCGCCCTCCTCGTCCGGGAATCCCAGCGTCAGCACTTCCGACATCATGGGGCCGATCTGGCGCGGGGGAAAGTTCAGCACCGCCGCCACCTGTTTGCCAATCAGTTGTTCCGGCTGGTAGTGCTTCACGAGTTGCGCCGAAGAGCGGCGTGCTCCGATCTCGCCGCCAAAATCGATCGTGAGCTTGATCGAGGGTTTGCGCGCCTCCGGGAACGACTCCGCAGCCACGATGGTGCCAACCCGGATATCGACCTTGGAAAAATCGTCGAACGTGATCTTCGGCAGTATCGGATCGGGCATCGTTCAGGCCGCCTGATTGCCCGCGGGCGGCACGTCTTGATCCGGCTTGTACCTGCGCGCGCGCCGGCTTGTGAAACCTGGCACCATGTTCCAAAACCCGCCGAGCATGTTCATCGCGCGCTCGCCATTGGCGAGTTCGCGGTCGAGCGTCGCCATTGTGCGCGCGAGCCCTTCGTCATCGTCCTCGAACCAGACGCGCAGCGTCTTCGCCATCACATAGACCAGCCCCTGCGCGCGAATACGGCCCGCCATGCCGGCGGAGCCGATCCCGGCGGCTGACAGCATCCACTGCTGCGAGCGGAGCGCCAGCCGGTTCAGGCCCAAAGCGAGGCTCGGATCGCGCTGCGCGGATTTGAAAAGGGAACGCAGCGCATCCTTGTGCGGCTGCACCGTCTCGATCCGCCGCATCAGCACGTCGAACAGCCGTTCGCGCGCGGGCGCGTCCACAAGCTCGGAATCCCCGGACGCCAGCACCTTCTTGTCTACATCGCGGTAGAACGCCGCCAGCATGTCGAAGGTCGAGCCAAATTCGCCGCGCAGGTCCGCGAGCGAAACGCCAGAGCGCGCCGCCACCGCCGCCAGATCGATCTCGTTGAAACTCTTTTCGGCAAGCAAGGCGAGAAATGCACTGACGACTGTATCGCGATTGACACCGGCCACGGCTGTACTCCTTAGCCCCGCTCGTAATGTAGGTGAGCAGCGCGGCAGAGAAAAGGCATCCGTTCTTGTCATTCCCCGCGAAAGCAGGGAATCCAGTAATCGCCAGGCAAAATCGTTCGCACCGGGGGGTACTGGATCGTCCGCTTTCGCGGACGATGACAGCAATGCCGATAATGCTAGAAATTCGGCTTACTTCGCCAACTCGCGCGAACGTTTGGCGGCGGCCGCGACGGCTTTCTTCAGGGCCGGGTCGAAGCCGCTCTTGCTCATCAGGATTTTGAGCGCGGCTTCGGTGGTGCCGCCCTTGGAGGTCACGTTCTCGCGCAGTTTTGAAGGATCGAGATCGGAGCGCCGCAGCAGTTCGCCCGCCCCCGAGACCGTCTCGCGCGCGAGCTTGTCCGCCAGCGGTTTCGGCAGACCCGCCGCCACCCCTGCCCGCGCGAGGCTTTCGGCCAGCAGGAATACATAGGCGGGCCCGGAGCCGGAAACCGCGGTCACCGCATCCATCAGCTTCTCGTTCTTGATCCATTCGACCGGCCCGGTCGCGGACAGAAGCGCATGCGCAAGGTCGCGATGCTGCGGCTTCACCTTGGTATTGGGAACGGCAACGGTGATCCCGCGCCCGACCGAGGCCGGCGTATTCGGCATCGCGCGAACGATCGCGGCGTTCCTCGGCAGATGCCTCGCGAGAAACGTGATGGGACGTCCGGCCATCACGGAGATCACCACCGTTTCGGGCCCGACGAAGCGCGAGACCTCGGAAATCACATGCGCCGCTTCCTGCGGCTTCACCGCGATGACGACCGCGGCGTGGTTCGGCAGCAGCGGCGGCTGCGGATCGCGCGCGATGCGCTTTGACGCAAGCAGTTTCGCGAGTTCAACCGACGTGGAAGGATCGCGGACCGCGACCAGCGCCGGCGGCAAACCGCGCGAAAGCCAGCCCTCCAGCAGCGCGCCGCCCATCTTGCCCGCACCGACCAGAAGCACGGGCCCGGGTACGGACTGGAGCGTCTGCATCGGTCACGCCTCGCCGGCGGTTTCGAACAAGGTTGCTTCCATTGCTTCCTTGGCGCTCTTGCCCGCCCAGATGACAAACTGAAATGCTTGGAAGTTGCGCTCCGCGGCCTCGACAGCACTGTTCAGGAGCACCTCGCACTGGCGGCCGCTTGCGGTCGCGCCGCCCGCGAGCAGGAGCGCGTTGCGGTACATGATCATGCCTTCGTCGGTCCAAACGTCGAAATGGCCAACCCAAAGCTGTTCGTTCACCTTGGCCAGCAGCTTCAGGACTTCCGGCATGCGCGCGTCCGGCACCTTCAGGTCGAACGCGCAGGCCAGATGCAGCGCCTCGATGTCGCTCATCCACTGGAAGGAAACCTGGTAATCGGTCCAGCGGCCGGAAATCGACAGTGAAATTTCGTAGTCGTTGGATCGTTCGAACGACCATTCGTTGAGCGAAGCCAGCCGCTCGATCATATCGACCGGATTGCCTAGTCGCTCGATTTCCATGTCGGTGAAAGCCATTTCGACCTCGAATTCCCTTGATTGAAGCCGCAACCGGAATCCCGATCGCGGGCTGCCGACGCCCTACCGACTCCGCCTCACCGTTCGCGCTGAAGCCCTTGAAACGCCGCCCAAAACCGGCGCCCGAACTTGATTCCCGATCCACAGCAGAATCGGATTCGGCGCGTCCTTCAATGGCAAAACAGGTGCGTCCACAGGCGTTCGGAACGCCATGCACAGTTTCGTGGAAATGCCGGAGTCAGCTGCCGGATTTGCCGCCGGCGCCGAGTTGTTTTTCAACTTCGGCGAGTCTGGCCGCCAGACGCTCGTTTTCCTCGCGGGCTTTTGCGGCCATTTCCTTCGCCGCCTCGAATTCCTCGCGGGTGACCACATCCATGTCCCGCAGGATCCGCTCGGCCTGAGACTGCACAAGCGTGGAGATTTCCTTGCGCACGCCGTCGGCGACCCCCGCGGCATCGTTCATCAGCCGGGCGATTTCGTCGAAGAAACGGTTGGTGGTCTGGGTCATGGCAAACACTCCAGTCGCTCGCCTGTCACAATGGGGATCGAAAGGAGGCCGCGCAAGCCCGGTGCGTCAACTTCTTAAACTTGACTCAACCGCTTCCCGCCCGCATCACCCCAAGAATGTCTCTCCTCGCCCTTCCTTTCCCGCATATCGACCCGATCGCCGTCTCCTTCGGCCCTTTGGCAATCCGCTGGTACGCGCTCGCCTATGTGACCGGCATTCTCGGCGCATGGTGGTTCGCCCGCACGGTCGCGGGTCGGCCAAAGCTCTGGGGCGGGAAATCGCCTGTCACCTCGAACGACATCGACGATGTGATCGCCTGGGCCGCGATCGGCATCGTGCTGGGCGGCCGTCTCGGCTACGTGCTCTTTTACAATCCCGTCTATTTTGCCGAGAACCCGCTCGAGATTTTCGTGCTGTGGCGGGGCGGCATGTCGTTCCACGGCGGTTTTCTCGGTACGGTGCTGGCGCTCTTGTTGTTCGCGCGCAGCCGCAAGATTTCGATGCGCTCGATGCTCGACATCGCCGCCCTCGTGACGCCGATCGGGCTTTTCCTCGGACGGCTCGCGAATTTTGTGAACGGCGAGCTTTGGGGGCGAACGACGGATGTCCCCTGGGCCTTCATCTTTCCGGGCGCCGGCCTGGAGCCGCGCCATCCCAGTCAGCTTTATCAGGCCGGCCTCGAAGGGCTGCTGTTGTTTGCCTCGCTCTTGATCGCATTGAAGGCCGGCAAGCTCTCGCGGCCGGGCTTCATCGGCGGCCAGTTCGTCGCCGGCTACGGCCTTGCCCGCATCATTGGCGAACTTTTCCGCGAGCCGGACGCCCATATCGGTTATCTCTGGGGCGGACTGACCATGGGCATGTTGCTGTCAATTCCGATGCTGGCCCTCGGTGCCTGGATGATCGCAACCGCACGACCGAAATAAAGTTGTCACAAGAAAATATGGGCTTCCCGAGCGGCAAAACACGCCGTGATGTTCTCGTTGCCGAGTTCCATGCGAATGGCTAGGCTTTTAGCATCGCTAGCCAGAAACGGCCGGGCAACGATTTACGCAAGGGAGAACTACAACAATGGGTATCCTCAGCACGATCTTCGAAAAAATCTTCGGCACCAGCAAAGCCAGCGCGATGGAGCCGGTCGATGTGGAGAAGGTGGTTGCCGCGGCAGCCGCCACCAAAAAGGAAAAGCTGAACTGGAAGGAATCGATCGTTGACCTCATGAAGGCGCTCGACATGGATTCCAGCCTCAATTCCCGCAATGCGCTCGCCAAGGAGCTGGGCTACACCGGCGCTCTGGGCGGCACAGCGGAGATGAATATTTGGCTGCACAAGACGGTGATGCAGAAGATCGCGGAGAACGGCGGCAAGGTGCCGGCCTCGATGCTCAAGAAGTAAACGGACAGTTTTCGCATTACGCTGTAGAAAACGGCGCCGGGAAACCGGCGCTGTTTTTATTTGAGCATTGCTGTGAACGAACTCGAAAAAGAAGTCCGCAGACTGATTGAAGCGGACGGGCCGATGCCCGTCTCGCGCTACATGGCGCTCTGCCTCGGCCATCCGCAGTACGGCTATTACATGAACCGCAATCCGTTCGGATCCGGCGGCGATTTCGTCACCGCACCCGAGATCAGCCAGATGTTCGGCGAGATGATCGGACTGTGGTTCTCGGAAGTCTGGCGGCTGATGGGCAAGCCGGGAAAGCTGCACCTCGCGGAGTTCGGCCCCGGCCGGGGCTCACTCATGCGCGACCTGCTGCGTGCCTTGAAGGTGGTGCCGGATTTTCGATCCGCCCTTGAAGTGCACCTGGTCGAGACCAGTCCTTCACTGACGGAAATTCAGAGCGTTGTCCTGCACGACGCCGACTTGCCCGTTCACTGGCACAAGACCTTCGATACGCTGCCTCGCGGGCCGCTTGCCGTAATCGCCAACGAATTCCTCGACGCCCTGCCCATCGACCAGATCATCAAGCTGCAGGACGGCTGGCACGAATGGTGCGTCGGCATTGCCGACGACAAACTGGTGTTCGGAGCCGCACCCGACCGGCTGCCGGGCATCGAGAAAGTCCTTCCCACCTCGGCGGTAGCCGCTCACACGGGCGAAATGTTCGAGCGCCGCGATCTGTCCTCGCTGAAAGGCATCGCTCAGCGGATCGCACGCGAAGGAGGTGCCGCACTCTTCATCGACTACGGGCATGAGCGAAGCGCCCCCGGCGATACGCTGCAGGCGATCCGCGGACATCAATTCGCAAACGCGCTCGAAAATCCCGGCGAGGCCGATCTCACCTCGCACGTCGATTTCGAGGCGCTTGCATCCTTCGCACGCCTGCACGCGGCCCGCGTTCACGGGCCCGTCACGCAGGGAATTTTTTTGAACCGGCTCGGAATTGGAGTGCGGGCGGAGAAATTGATGGAAGACAAGGAGGCGAAGGCGGCTTCGGAAATCGAATCCGCGCTGAACAGGCTTACCGGCCCGGCGCCCGGCATGGGCGAACTGTTCAAGGCCATGGCCTTCAGCCATCCCTCGCTCTCTTCCCTGCCGGGATTTGACAGTTGAGGGGGCGACGGCGAGTTTCCGCGCCATGATGATTCAATCGAAAAAACTCGCCGCGCTGAAATACATCCGCCATGGTTTCTTCACGCGTGAGGGCGGCGTGTCGGAAGGCATGTATGCGAGCCTGAATGGCGGACAAGGCTCCAGTGACAAACCTGAGAACGTCGCCGAAAACCGCCGGCGGATGGCTGCGGCACTGCAAGCGGACGCGCTGATCAACGCCTATCAGATTCATTCCGCCAATGCCGTGGTCGCCGAGAAAGCGTGGGCGCGCGGCGAAGCGCCGAAGGCGGATGCAATTGTCACCCGCACGCCCGCGCTCGCGATCGGCGTAGGCGCCGCGGACTGCGGGCCGCTTCTTTTTGCGGATGATGAAGCGCGCGTGGTCGCTTCCGCGCACGCAGGCTGGAAAGGCGCCTTCGATGGCATCATCGAGTCAGTGCTTGCGAGCATGGAAACACTCGGCGCGAAACGATCGCGCGTGGTCGCCGCCATCGGGCCGCTCATCCGGCAGCAAAGTTACGAAGTCGGCAAGGAATTTTTCGAGCGCTTCCTCGCAGGCGATCCTGCCCATGCGAAATTTTTCGTTCCGTCGGCCCGCGCAGGGCACTCGATGTTCGACCTGCCGGGATTTATCGTCTCAAAGTTAACGGCCGCAGGGGTAGAGGAAATTGACGATCTCGGCCTCGATACCTATTCCGACGAGCGCCGCTTCTACAGTTATCGCCGCGCGACCCATCGCAACGAGTCGGACTACGGACGCCTGATCGCGGCGATCGCGGTCTTGAAATGATGATTTGTCATCGTCTGTGAAAGCGGACGATCCAGTAAACACCTTCGCCTGTCGTGGTTACCGGATGCCCCGCTTTCGCGGGGCATGACATTGCGGTGGGCTTAGGCTACCACCCTTTTGTGGCCGGTGAAGAACGCCAAAAGTTCGCACCGGCGCGGGAGTACCGTCAATGTCCGTGCTGCGTCGCGCCTGTCGCGCGGCTTCTCGCCTCTTCATGCGTGCATGCACTCCGCTGTTCGCAGCGCTCGCGCTTGCCGGTTGCGCGGCCAACGCCGACATCACCGGCTCGCTTCCGTACACCGGCCCGCGCACGCTGGCTTTCGAATCCATCGACGGCCCTCCTCGTCCGGTTTTCGAGCGCGTTGTGAGCGCGCTGAAGGCCGAAGCCGAGAAGCGCGACCTTCCGGTCGTCTCGCACACCGGCCCCGCCGCCTATCGCGTAAGGGCCTATCTCGCGGCATCCTCGGAAAAGAAAAAGAAACAGGCCAGCATCGCCTGGGCGTGGGATGTGTTCGACGAACGCACAAAACGCAGCTTCCGGCTGAGCGGTGAAGAACCGGTCGGCCGCGCCGGCCGCGACATCTGGGCCCAATGCGACGATGCAACGCTGGCACGGATCGCCGCCAAGGGCTTCGAAGCCCTCACCGCCAGGCTCGATTTACCCGCCGTCGCGCGAGCCTCCGCCGATTCGGCGAGCAGCAGCCAATAAGGTCCGGGGACAGACCGGGGGCCATATTTACAGCGCATCCCCCCGCCGCTAGTGACTTTCTCATGACAGGCGAAAAGACCTGTCCGGGCGCAAGGAAACAAGGCCGATGGCGAGCAACAACAACGGCGAAATCAAGCTCGTTGCAGGCAATTCCAACCGCGCGCTGGCCGAGGCGATCGGCGCGCATCTGGCTACCCCGCTGACCAAGGCCATCGTCCGGCGTTTCGCCGACATGGAAGTGTTCGTCGAGATCGAGGAGAACGTCCGCGGCCGCGACGTTTTCATTTTGCAGTCCACTTCGTTCCCCGCCAACGATCACTTGATGGAACTGCTCATCATCATCGACGCGCTGCGGCGCGCCTCCGCGAAGCGCATTACGGCGGTGATCCCGTATTTCGGCTATGCGCGGCAGGACCGAAAAGTTGGACCGCGCACGCCGATTTCCGCGAAGCTTGTCGCCAACCTGATCGCACATGCGGGTGCCAGCCGCGTCATGACTCTGGACCTGCATGCCGGTCAGATCCAGGGCTTCTTCGATATCCCGACCGATAACCTTTATGCCTCGCCCGTGCTGGTGCGAGACATTAAAGAGAGGTTCAAACTGTCCGATGTGACCGTCGTTTCGCCGGATGTCGGCGGCGTCGTGCGCGCACGCGGACTCGCCAAGCGCATCGATGCGCCGCTCGCTATCATCGACAAACGCCGCGACCGTCCGAACGAATCCGAAGTGATGAACGTGATCGGCGAAGTGGCTGGCCAGACCTGCATCCTCGTGGACGACATCGTCGACTCCGGCGGCACGCTGGTGAACGCCGCCGAGGCGCTGCTGGAAAAAGGCGCCAGGGACGTTTACGCCTATATCACCCACGGCGTGCTCTCCGGCGGCGCGGTCGCGCGCATCACGGCATCGAAGCTGAAAGAACTGGTCATCACCGACTCGATCCAGCCGACCGAAGCCGTGCGCGTCGCGCGCAACATGCGCGTGCTGTCCATCGCCACCCTGATGGGCGACGCGATCAACCGCACCGCCGCCGAAGAGAGCGTCTCGAGCCTGTTCGACTGATGGCCAGAAACAAAGTCAAAATCCCCGTCGGCATCACGAGCTACGCGCAGAATTTCGAGGACGTGATGCTCGCCCGCTGTTTTCCGGGCAAGCGCGGTTTCTATGTGGATGTCGGCGCGAACGACCCCGACATCGATAACGTAACGCGGGTTTTCTACGAGCGCGGCTGGTCGGGCATCAACATCGAGCCGCTCAACGCCAATTTCAACCGGCTGAAAGCGAAACGCCCCCGCGACATCAATCTCAAGCTCTGCGTCGGTGATCGCAACGATGCGATCATCTTTTATGAAGTCCGCAAGTGGCACGGTTATTCCACCACCGATGCAAAAATCGCCGCCGAGCACAAACGCGACGGATTGAAAGTGGAAGAACATTCCGTGCCGCTGCTTCCGCTCAAGGAAGTGCTGGATCGCTACGCCGCCGGGAAGAAAATCGACTTCCTGAAAATCGACGTCGAAGGCACCGAGATGGACGTGATGAAGGGCTGCGACTTCAGCCGGCATCGTCCGAAGATCGTCTTGCTGGAATCGAAACTGCCGGTGACGATCGCCATGATCAACCGGGTGGACGAGGTGCCGGACCGGGCGGAGGATTATGCGCGCTTCCTCGCGCCGCATGGCTACCGCCAAGTTTATCACGATGGCCTGAACGCTTATTTCGTGGCGAAGGAACATGCATTCTTCCTGACCCGCCACTTCACCCACCCGCCCGGCATCTTCGATCGCTTTATCCATGCCGCCTCGATCCGGCCCTTTCAGGAGAAGCTGGCGAAGCTGAAGGGGCGGAAGAAGCCGAAAGCGAAGAAAAAGGCTCGCAAAAGTTAATGACTGTCATGGCCGGGCTTGTCCCGGCCATCCCGTTCAGGAAGGCATTGCCTTCCTAAGCGAGATGCCCGGCACGAGGCCGGGCATGACCATTTATGGGTGCGCAATCGCCGCATCTCACGCTCCGGCCTGGGTATTTGCCTCCCCCGGCCCCTCCCGCTATAGAGACGCGCCCGCGGCCATCCGCATCCCTGGAGGCGTGTCGCGGTCATTCCAAGAGGAAAAGCTATGTCTAACGTTAAAGAGATGAAGGCGACTGCGCGCCCGAAGGCCGGTAAGGGAGCCGCCCGCGCAACTCGCCGCTCAGGCCGGGTCCCCGGCGTGATTTACGGAGAAAAGCTGACCCCCCTTACGATTTCGCTCGACATGGCGGAAATCACGCACCGCATTTATGCGGGCCACTTCCTGACCACCGTCTATGACCTCGACGTGGACGGCCAGAAGACGCGCGTGATCCCGCGCGCCTTCCAGCTCGACCCGGTAAAGGACCGCCCGATCCATGTGGACTTCCAGCGGCTCGGCCAGGGCACCACGGTGCGCGTGCACATCCCGGTCAAGTTCGTGAACCACGACGGCGCTCCGGGCCTGAAGCGCGGCGGCACGCTGAACATCGTCCGCCACACGGTCGAATTCTGGTGCCCGGCCGAGAAGATTCCCGAATCCATCACCGCCGATCTCGGCGGCATGGACATCGGCAACTCGCTGCACATTTCCAAGATTCCGTTGCCCGATGGCATCCGTCCGGTGATCCGCGACCGCGACTTTACCGTCGCGACCGTCGTGTCGTCGTCCGGCTACATCGAAGAGCAGTTGCTCGCCAAGCAGAAGGCGGAAGCCGATGCGGCGGCGGCAGCGGCTGCGACAGCGGCGACGGCGGCTGCTCCGGCGGAAGGTGCGGTCCCTGCGGAAGGTGCGGTTCCGGCGGAAGGTGCGGCCCCTGCGGCAGCGCCGAAGGCCGACGCCAAGAAGTAACGGCTCACAACGCGGCCACGGAGGCTGCCCATGCTACTCTTCGCTGGGCTCGGCAATCCGGGGCCGCGTTATGCCGGGAACCGCCACAACATCGGTTTCCTCGTGCTCGACGCAATCCACCGCCGTCATCGCTTTTCGCCATGGCGGCGGCGCTTTCAGGGGGAGACCTCGGAAGGCGATCTCGGTGGCGAGAAAGTACTTCTCCTCAAGCCCATGACGTTCATGAACGACTCCGGCCGCGCGGTTGGCGAAGCACAGACCTTTTACAAGATCGCGCTCGACGGCGTCACCGTGTTCCATGACGAGATCGATCTTGCCACTGCGAAGCTGCGTGTGAAAACCGGCGGCGGCAATGCTGGTCACAATGGCTTGCGCTCGATCAGCGCGCATATCGGCAACGAATATCAGCGCGTGCGGATCGGCGTCGGACGTCCGGCGACCCCGGAGCAGGTGCAGTCGTATGTGTTGAACGATTTCGACAAGGACGAGCGGGACTGGGTCGAAGCGATTTGCGATGCTTCCGCGGACGCCGCCGAGTTTCTGGCTCTCGGAAAACCGGAAGAATTTCAGAACAAGGTCCATCTCGCGCTTCGCGCGAAGGGCATCAACATTAATCAGCCGGACGATCCGGCGAAATAACGAGCAAAATATGGGATTCAAGTGCGGCATCGTCGGCCTGCCGAACGTCGGCAAATCGACCCTCTTCAATGCGCTGACGCAGACGGCGCTTGCGCAGGCGGCGAACTATCCGTTCTGCACCATCGAGCCGAATGTCGGCGAAGTGGCGGTCCCCGATACGCGCCTGAACGAATTGGCGCGCATCGCGCAGTCGAAGGAAATCCTGCCGACCAAGCTGACCTTCGTGGACATCGCGGGTCTCGTGCGCGGCGCTTCCAAGGGCGAAGGCCTCGGCAACCAGTTCCTCGCGCACATTCGCGAAGTCGACGCCATCGCCCATGTGCTGCGTTGCTTCGAGGATTCCGACATTACCCACGTTGAGGGCGGCATCGATCCATTGCGCGATGCCGATACCGTCGAGACCGAGCTGATGCTCGCGGACCTCGACAGCCTGGAGCGCCGCATCGACCCGCTGCAGAAAAAAGCAAAAGGCGGCGACAAGGAAGCCATCGCGCAGGTCGATCTGATACAGCGTGCGATCAAGGTGCTTTCCGACGGCAAGCCCGCCCGCACCATGCAGCGCAAGCCGGAAGAAGAGAGCGCTTTCCAGATGCTCGGTCTCATGACCGGCAAGCCGGTTCTATACGTCTGCAATGTCGATGAAAGGTCGGCGGCGAAGGGCAACGCTTTCTCGGACAAGGTTTTTGCCAAGGCCAAGGCCGAAGGCGCCGTTGCGGTCGTCATCTCGGCGCAGATCGAGGCCGAGATTTCCACCCTGCCCCCGACCGAACGCACGGAGTTTCTCGCGTCCGCCGGACTGGAGGAGCCGGGCCTCGACCGTCTGATCCGCGCCGGATACGAGTTGCTCGGGCTGATCACCTACTTTACCGCCGGCCCAAAGGAAGCCCGCGCCTGGACCATCACCGAAGGCACCCGCGCGCCGCAGGCCGCCGGTGTCATCCATACGGATTTTGAAAAAGGCTTCATCCGCGCGGAAACCATCGACTTCAAGGACTACGTGGCGCTCGGCGGCGAAACGGGCGCGCGCGACGCGGGCAAGCTGCGTCTCGAAGGCAAGGAATATGTCGTGAAGGACGGCGACGTGCTTCACTTCCGCTTTGCGAATTAAATGTGAGGTACCGCCCCGCTCATGTCATCGTCCGCGAAAGCGGACGATCCAGTAAACACCTTGCTTTCAGTGATTACTGGATCGCCCGGTCAAGCCGGGCGATGACATATTTGGAAGCCACTTGCGCGTTTTCTCCGAAAACTTAAAAGCAGATAATGCCTTCACTTCTCCACTACGAAGACTTCACTTCCGGCGACGTGCGCGCTTCCGAACCGCGAACCATCACGCGCGAGGAGATCGTCTCCTTCGCCGCCGAGTTCGACCCGCAGCCGATGCATCTCGACGAGGCCGCCGGTCGGAATTCCATGCTGGGCGGGCTCGCGGCGTCCGGCTGGCACACTTGCGCGCTGATGTTCCGCATGATCTTCGACGAGTTTGTGAAGGACACGGCGTCGATGGGCGCGCCGGGCATTGAGGAGGTGCGCTGGCTGCGTCCCGTCCGGCCGGGCATGAAGCTGACACTCCGCCGCACCGTACTCGACAAGCGCGTCTCGAAGAGCCGCCCGGAAATGGGCCTCGTCCGCATGCGCAGCGAATTGCTGGACGAGACCGGAAAGGCGGTCATCGAACAGACCAACACGGTTCTCATCCGCGTCCGCAATCCGGAGGCGGCATGAAATTCTTCGAGGACATCGAGATCGGCGAGAGTGCCACCCTCGGCAAGCATCATTTCAGCGCCGCCGACATCAAGCGTTTTGCCGTCCGCTTCGACCCGCAGCCGTTTCACATGGACGAGGAAGCGGCGAAGCAGTCGCATTTCGGCAGCCTTGTCGCTTCCGGCTGGCATACGGCGGCGGCCTGCATGCGTCTCATGATCGACCACCAGAACGCGGAGGCGGCACGCATGAAGACGGCCGGCCAGACCTCGGCGCGCACCGGCGTCTCGCCTGGATTCAAGAACCTGAAATGGATCAAGCCGGTCTATGCCAACGATACGCTGATCTACCGCAGCGAAGTCATCGGAAAACGCGAAGTCGCCTCACGGCCGGAATGGGGACTCGTGTTTTCGAAATTCAGCGCCGTGAATCAGAAAAACGAGCCGGTCTACGAGTTCGAAGGCGCGCTGTTTGTGGAGCGGCGTTCGGGTTAACGACATGGCGTTCCCCGGACGGCTGCGAAGCAGCCGAGCCGGGGTCCAGTCAGAAGCAAATCTATCCGCGGAGACTCCTGGACCCCGGGTCTCGCGGAGCTTGTCATCGGGCCGCGCTTCGCGCGGACCCGTTGGCTCGCCCGGGGAACGTCTCAGAATCAATGCCCCTCGAACTGCACCAGCGTCCGTACCGGCACGCCGAGCTTCCTGATTTTCGCGGCTCCGCCAAGATCCGGCAGGTCGATGATGAAAACCGCCGCCAGCACTTCGGCCCCCCTCTGCTGCAAGAGCTTCACCGCCCCCTCCGCCGTACCGCCGGTGGCGATCAGGTCGTCCACCAGGATCACACGCTCGCCCTTTGAGACGCCATCCTTGTGCATTTCCATCTCGTCGATGCCGTATTCCAGCGAATAGGCGATCCGCACCGTGTCGTGCGGAAGCTTGCCCTTCTTGCGGATCGGCACAAACCCCGCCGAAACCTGATGCGCTATCGCCCCGCCAATGATGAAGCCGCGCGCCTCGATTCCCGCCACCTTGTCGATCTTGGAGCCGGCCCAGGGCTGCACCAGTTCGTCCACCGCGCGCCGGAACGCCCGGGCATTGCCCAAGAGCGTGGTGATGTCGCGAAACTGGATGCCGGGCTTCGGATAGTCCGGGATCGTGCGGATGGTGGAGCGTAGGTCGAGCGTATCGGACGGGGTCATGGAAATCCCTGAAAACATGGCCGGATGGCTCGCAACCGGAGCCTTGTCGCTAAGCGCCGGGAGAGTTTAACCTAATTTGGTGTGGCGGCGGATTCGGCAATCCGCGCCCAGTTCAAGGAGAGGCAAATGGCCAAAGGCCAGCAGAGACAACCCAAGGAAAAGAAAAAGCCGAAGGCGGAGAATTCTCAAAAGAAGCTCTCTGCCTATCAGCAGTCGAAGGCATCCTCGACGCAGAAATAAACTGCTCCGATTCTCAACCCGTCATCGTCCGAGCGAAACAAAAACGGCCGGAAAAGACCCGGCCGTTTTTAATTCTGTCGTCCATAATTTTTACCTGGGCATGATCTCCGAAAACCGGTTCCCGCTTTTCGGGATCCTGCCCTAGTGCGCGTCCGCCCAGACCTTCTTCTTGGTGAAATACATCAGGCCCGCAAAGATGATCAGGAAGATCATCACCTGGAAGCCGATGCGCTTGCGCTGCTCCAGATGCGGCTCGGCGGCCCACATCAGGAAAGCGGAGACGTCGCGCGCATACTGGTCGAGTTTTTCCGGCGTGCCGTCGGTATAGCTCACCTGCCCGTCCTGCAGCGGCTGGCTCATCGCGATCCGGTTGCCCGGGAAATACTTATTCCAGTACTGGCCGTCCGGAAGGGTGACGCCCGCCGGCGGCTCCTGGTATCCGGTCAGGAGCGCCTGCAGATAATCCGGCCCGTGCTCCTGATACTGACGGAAGAAATCGGCCAGCGCGCCAGGCAGGCCCACTTCGTAGCTGCGGGCCTTGGCGATCACGGACAGATCCGGCGGATAGGAGCCGTTAAAGCGTGCACGCGCGGCCTGCTCGTTGGCATCCGGCGAGGGGAAGCGGTCGGAGGGACGTCCGTCGCGCTCGAACATCTCGCCCTTGTCGTTGGGGCCGTCCTGGATCTTGTATTCGCTGGCAATGGTCTTGACCTGACCCTCGGAGAATTCCGGCCCGCCCGTCTCGGCGAGGTTGCGGAACGCCACGAGCTTCAGGCCATGACAGGCCTGACAGACCTCGCGATAGACCTTCAGGCCGCGCTGAAGCTGCGCGCGGTCGTAATGGCCAAACGGACCCTGGAACGACCAGGACTGCCGATCGGGCTTTGCGGCTTCAGCCGCGGGCGCAGGCGCCGCCTGCGAGAGGGCGAGAGCGGCGACGGCCGCAACAAGAATGGCTGAACCGCGCACGGTCATTGCCTTACCTCCGCGCGCCGGCACGCGCCGGCATTGGATCGGATTCCCTGCCCTTCAACACCGAATCCGCGATCGAAGGCGGCACGTTCTTCGGTTTTTCGAGATAGCCGAGCAGCGGCAGAATCACGAGGAAGTGCAGGAAGTAATAGAAGGTCAGGATGCGCGCGGCGATAACGTATACGCCCTCCGCGGGCTTGGCGCCGAGATAACCGAGGCCGATGCAGCAGATCACGAGGATCCAGAAGAACTGCTTGTACATCGGGCGATAGCGCGCCGAGCGCACCTTCGAGGTATCGAGCCACGGCACGAACACCAGCACCAGGATCGATGCGAACATCGCCACCACTCCGCCGAGCTTCGAGGGGATGGCACGCAGGATCGCGTAGAACGGCAGCAAGTACCATTCAGGCACGATATGCACCGGAGTCTGCAGCGGGTTGGCCGGGATGTAGTTGTCGGCATGGCCGAGATAGTTCGGGATGTAGAACACGAAATAGGCGAAGAACATCAGGAACAGGATCAGCGCGAAGTTGTCCTTGGTCGCTGCGTACGGCGTAAACGGCACCGTATCCTTGTTCGACTTCACATCGATGCCGGTCGGGTTGTTCTGGCCGACGTGATGCAATGCCCAGATATGCAGGATCACGACGCCGAAGATCACGAACGGCAGCAGGTAATGCAGGGCGAAGAAGCGTTGCAGGGTCGGGTTATCGACCGAGTAGCCGCCCCACAGCCAGGTGACGACAGCCTGACCCACGCCCGGGATCGCCGAGAACAGGTTGGTGATGACGGTGGCGCCCCAGAAGCTCATCTGGCCCCACGGCAGCACGTAGCCCATGAACGCCGTTGCCATCATCAGCAGGAGGATGATGACGCCGAGGATCCACAGCACCTCGCGCGGATCCTTGTAAGATCCGTAATAGAGCCCGCGGAAAATATGGATATAGACGGCGATGAAGAACATCGATGCGCCGTTGGAGTGGACATAGCGAATCAGCCAGCCGTAGTTCACATCGCGCATGATGTGCTCGACCGAATTGAAGGCGTCGGCCGTGGTCGGCGTGTAGTGCATGACAAGCACGATGCCGGTGATGATCTGGATGATCAGCATGACCGTCAGGATGCCGCCGAAGGTCCACCAGTAATTCAGATTGCGTGGCGTCGGATACGTCACGAACGAGTGGTGCATGAAACTCATGATCGGCAGGCGCGCCTCGAACCAGCGCAGCACCGGATTTTTGAGATTGAGTTCGCTCATCGTTGCTGTCCCCCGCCTGCCCGATCAGCCGATACGGATGGACGTGTCGGAAACGAATTCGTACGGCGGCACTTCAAGGTTCGTCGGCGCCGGTCCCTTACGGATACGGCCTGACGTGTCGTAATGCGAGCCGTGGCAAGGGCAGAACCAGCCCGTATAATCGCCCTGATGGCCGATCGGCACGCATCCCAGATGCGTGCAGACGCCTATGACGACCAGCCACTGGTCCTTGCCTTTCTTGACACGCGCATCATCCGCCTGCGGATCCGGCAGGTCGGAGAGCTTCACGGCCTTGGCTTCTTCGATTTCTTTTTTGCTGCGATGCGAAACGAACACCGGCTTCCCGCGCCACTTGATAGTGACGATCTGGCCTTCTGTGATCGGCGTCAGGTCAACCTCGGTCGAGGTAAGGGCCAGCACCGACTTGTCTGGATTCATCTGGTGGATGAGCGGCCAGACGGCAGCGGCGGCGCCGATGGCGCCGAATGCTCCGGTAGCGATGTAGAGAAAATCCCGGCGGGTGGTTTCTGGGTGAGTCGCAGCCACGATTCAGTCCTTCTACTGGCGCGAAACTTCAGAAGCGACGCCGCGATGCCGGTAAAATACAGTCAGAGTAGCCGCCCGCGGCGCATATTTTGCGCCCTTTTTCGATTGCTTTTAATTGCATCCCTCCCCCCCAAAGTCCAGCGTAGGCCCTGCGGCACTCCGTCATGCATTTAGGCCGTGGATAGCGGGTTTCTCGCGCTTTGCGCGCCCCGAAAACACGGCAGGAACAAGCATGGAAATCGCGCTGTTCGAACCGGACATTCCCCAGAACACGGGCACCATCGTCAGGCTCGGTGCATGCCTCGGCGTGCCGGTTCATATCATCGGGCCTGCCGGCTTCGCCGCGAACGAGCGTGCGTTCCGGCGCGCGGGTCTGGACTACATCGACCATGCCAGACTCGTCGATCATGTGAGCTTCTCGGCATTCGAGGAATGGCGGAAAACCGAAAACCGGAGGCTCGTGTTGCTCACCACGAAAGCCGAGACTCTCCATACGGAATTCGCGTATAGTTCTCGGGACATACTTTTATGTGGCCGTGAATCGTCCGGCGTTCCGGACAGCGTGCATACGGCCGTGGACGGGCGGGTGCGAGTGCCAATCAGGCCGCAGCTTCGCTCGTTGAACGTAGCGGTTGCCCTCGCGATGGTGCTTGGCGAGGCGCTGCGACAGAGCGGGAGTTTTCCCGATGCTTGAGACCGCCCGGCGCCATCCCGACGACGCTTCCTCCGTGGAAGCGGGCAAGGGCCGTGCGCGCGGCTGGTTCGAGGAATTGCGGGACATGATCTGTCTCGCCCTCGAAAACATCGAAGCCGAGGCGCCCGCCGACCTCTATCCCGGCGTTGCCGCCGAATTTATCCGTACGCCCTGGCAACGCGCCGCTCACACCGGCAAGCAGCCGATCTCCGGCTTACCCGAGGGCGACAATTTAAATGCCGGGCCGGCGAAAGCCGAACCCGGCGGCGGCGGCGGCATGATGTCGATGCTGCACGGGCGCGTCTTCGAGAAGGCGGGCGTTCACGCCTCGACCGTGTTCGGAGAATTGGCCCCGGAATTCCGCAAGGAGATTCCCGGTGCCGAGGAAGACCCGCGCTTCTGGGCGTCCGGCGTCTCGCTCATCATCCATCCGCGCAATCCGAACATCCCCGCCGTGCACATGAACACGCGCCACGTCATCACGTCGAAGGCCTGGTTCGGCGGCGGCGCCGATCTGACGCCGGTACTCGATGCGCGCAGGAGGCAGGACGATCCGGACTCCGAGGCATTCCATCTCGCCATGAAGGCGGCGTGCGACAAGCATGCCGCGATCGCGCCCTACGACAAATACAAAAAATGGTGCGACGAATATTTCTTCCTGAAGCACCGCAACGAGCCGAGAGGCATCGGCGGAATCTTCTTCGACTGGCTGGACAGCGGCGACTGGGAAGCCGATTTCGCCTTCGTGCGCGAAGTGGGAATGATGTTTCTCGACACCTACCCGGCTCTCGTGCGGCGCAATCTCGACAAGCCGTGGACCGACGCGCAACGCCAGGAACAACTCGTCCGCCGCGGCCGCTATGTGGAGTTCAACCTGCTTTACGATCGCGGCACGATTTTCGGCCTCAAGACCGGCGGCAATGTCGACTCGATTCTCTCGTCGCTCCCGCCGGAAGTGAAGTGGCCTTAGTTCTCCAGAACAGTTCGCAAACTCCGTCTGCAATCCGCCTCATCCTGAGGAGGCGCGAAGCGCCGTCTCGAAGGATGAAGGCGGCCTCATGCTTCGAGACGCGCCGCTTCGCGGCGCTCCTCAGCATGAGGTTAGAGGAATGAGGATTTATTTCAGCGTTTCAAATCCGCCGGCGAGATCAAAACGCCGAACGCCTCGCACCAGATCACCACGCTCGGATATTTCGCGAGGTCAACGCCAGATGGAATGCTGTAGCGCTGGCTGCCCTTGAAGGCGCGCAGGCGGCCGAGATCGACAAACATCGTACCCTTCACGTCGGCTTCTTTCCGGATGCCAGCCTTCGGCACGAGATAAACGTGGTATTTCGGCCCCGGTCCGACTTCGAAATCCTGTTCGAGAAACACCGTCTTTTCGTACACACTGACCTTACCGCGCCCCCAATGCACGGGATCGGACGGGTTGGCATGAATGAAAGTACCGGTCGCTGCGAGTGGCGAACGGTCAGCTTCGGTCATCACCTCGGCGGCGGGCGGCGGCGGGAAAATGTACGGGAAGAACAGGATGCCCAACGCAAAGCCGAACGCCGTGCCAAGCAGTCCTCCCAACACAAAGATCATCAATCCGCGCAGAAAACGTCGCATGAGGAGAACATAGGCTGTTCGCCGCCGCTGTCATATCAACTCGGGATGACGAGGCCTTGAACGGTCGTCCCTGCTAAGACCAAGCCTCGTCATTGCCGGGCTCAAGTCCGGCGATGACAATTCAATCCTTTCAGCAACTTACGCCACCTTATCCCCGCTCTCCGTACCTCCCTTAAACTCCGCCTCACTCCCGCTCACCGGGGACGCACTCATGAGGCGTCTTGTTTGTGGAGCGGGAGGCGGCGCCTCCGCAAGTGTTTCGCAAACACAGGCCGGGGCGGTCCGGGGCTCCGCCCGGCGGGACTACGCCCGCCTGCCAGGAGCTTGGCTGACGGAGAGATGTGCTGGAGAAATCCTTGCGCCTCTCACGAAAAGCGCGGCCCGGATCGAAGGAAGACGCCGCGATGGAGCGTTGAAAGGCGAGGTCCGCTTCGCAGGCGGATCATGTTTCGGAAGACCTTGCGCCTTTCGGCGCTCCGTCTCCCCGATTTCCGACGCGCGGGCAATTCCGCTCGCGCGAACGAAGGCGCGCACCTCCATCCTTCGAGACGCCCGCCGCATCAACACCCTCTGCCTCATCCTGATGAGCGAGCCCTCGTGTCGCGCCTTCGGCGCGCGCAAGTATAAACTCCGCGAGCGTCTCGAAGGATGAGCGGCGGGCTCCTCAGGATGAGGTGCTGCCATCGCTGTTTGAAAACCGAATCTATTTCGCAACAATCGCCGCTTGCACGATTGCATCAAGCGCGGATTTTTCTTGAGGGAAGCCCGCCGCGATCCACGCTTCCTCCGCTCGCGCGAGAGCGGCCCCCAGCGCCGGACCTTTCTCCACGCCGCGCTGCACGAAGTCCTTCGAAGCCAGCGGGAATTTCGGCGTGGCCCAGCGTTCCGGCAGCCCGACCAGATTCTTCCAACCCCTATCGTCAGCCTTCTCCGCTGAACGCGAGAATGCAATCAGCGCCCGGTCGCGGAAATTCTCCGCCCCGATGCGGTAGAGCAGCGCCTTGGACTGAGCCTCGCCTTCGGCCGGATCGATCCGCCACCAGTTCTCGGCCATGCCACGCAGCCGCCGGTGCTCTTCGTTGGCGAGGCGCAACCGCTCGCGCAGGCGATCCGCGTCTTCGCGGATACGAACCGCGAGCGCACCGAGATGCCGGACGGCGGAATGCTCGATCCTCAGTTCCGTTTCGGCCTTGATCAGGTTGCTGACGCTCGCGAGCAGCGGCACGCCGCCAAGCACATCAATCAAGATTCCAGCCTCGCTCATGCTGGCGAGCGCCGGAATGGCATGTTTCGCCGCGAGCAGTTTCAACAATTCAACGCGCACGCGCTCGCGTGAAAGCTGCGCAAGATGCGGCCGCGCGCGAATGCAGGCGGTTAGCCCTTCCGCATCCATCACGCCTTCGCCGTAAGCGGCGTAAAAGCGAAAGAAGCGCAGTACGCGCAGATAGTCTTCCGCAATGCGCCGCTCCGCATCGCCGATGAACCGTATTTTCCGGTTCTTGATATCGGCGATCCCGCCGGCGAAATCGATCACGTCAAAATGGCGCGTCAGAAACAGCGCATTGATGGTGAAGTCGCGCCGTTCGGCATCCTTTTTCCAGTCGCGGCCGAACTTCACCACCGCGTGGCGTCCGTCGGTTTCGACATCCTCGCGCAGCGTCGTCACTTCGAACGGCTTGTCATTCACCACAAGCGTAATCGTGCCGTGTTCGATTCCGGTCGGCACCGCATGGAAGCCCGCCGAGGCGGCCCGCTTCAAAACCTCTTCCGGTTTCGCGGTGGTGGCAATGTCGAAGTCGCCGGGCGGAATGCCGAGCAGCGTGTTGCGGACGGCGCCGCCCACTACCCGCGCTTCCTCGCCGTCGGCATCGAGTACGGAAAGGATTTTCTTCAACGGTCCGGTGGCGAGCCATGGCGCTTTCTCCGGCGCGAGGCGGATCGTCGCCGGCGGTGTCATTTCAGCCGGCCCGGAACGAGCTTTCCGTTTTCCATATGCGCCGGTTCATATTCCGCGCCGGGTGGTGCGCCGCCGAAATGCGCGAAGAAGACGAGGCCCACAATTACGAGCACAAAACCGATGATCGCGAGGATCGTCAGCATCCGCATCGTCCAGTGCTCCGCCTGGCGTGCATCGCGCGCGGTGGCGTAGAGCACCATCGCGTAGACCGCGAAGGGCGTCAGGAACAACAGCGCTTCAATGATTGCGGTGCGTGCCATCAGCGATAAAGCCGCTCATAGAGGTTGCGGAGAATCCCGGCCGTGATTCCCCAAATGTAGCGCTCGCCATGGGTGATCGCATAGAAGCTTCGCTGGCGGCCTCTCCATTCCCGGCTGTCCCGTAAATGGTTCTGCGGCTGCATCAGGAATTCCAGCGGCACTTCGAAGGTTTCGGCCACTTCAGCGGGATTCAGCTTCAGGTCGAACGCCGGCGAAACCAGCGCAACCACCGGCACGATCCGGAAGCCGGTCCCGCTCAGATACGGCTCCAGATAGCCCAGCGGATCGACAAATCCAGGCTCCAGCCCGATCTCCTCCTGCGCTTCGCGCAGTGCCGTTGCGAGCGGATCGGGGTCCGTGGCGTCGAGCTTGCCGCCCGGAAACGAAATCTGTCCCGCATGGGTGGGCAAGGTATCGGTGCGCAGTGTCAGCAACACAGTGGGTTGCTCGCGCGCCATCACCGGCACCAGCACCGCCGCCGGCTTCGGCGGCATGCCGGTCGCGATGTCCTTGATCTCCGGCGACAGCACATGATCGCCCGTCGGCGGCACATCGCTGCGGATGGATTCAAGATTGGGCGCGATCGAAACAAGTTTTTTTCGCGCAAGTTCGACAAACGAGAGCACTGGCTCCGAATGATCGCCCGGTTTCAGCAGTTCGTTGGCGATCATCAGCCCTTCACCAGTTCCGCCGGCCCCATCGGAAAGAATTCGCCCGCCGAGACGACGCCGAACATTTCCCTGCCGCCTGTTTCGCGGATTTCGCCCAGAAACACCAGATCGAAATAAAGCGTGCGCGTCACGCGTGCCCAGAGATCGCGCCGTACATGCAGATAGGGACGCAGGCCCTCGGTATCCGCTTCCGGCTCGAAGCGCAGGGCGTGATCCGCGTTGCATTCCACGACATCGTCCACATTGGTGCGGAAGATCAGCGTGCGGTCACCTTCGGCCCGCGTTTCCATCTCGACCGCCTGGAACGGCGCGTCATCCACCCGGATCCCGACTTTCTCAACCGGCGTTACCAGAAAATATTTCCCGTCCTCTTTCTTCAGCACGGACGCAAACAGCTTCACCAGGGCAGGCCGCCCGATCGGCGTGCCCATGTAGAACCAGGTGCCGTCGGCCGCGATGCGCATGTCGAGTTCGCCACAGTAGGGCGGGTTCCAAAGATGCACCGGCGGTGCCTTCCGGCCCGTACCGAGCGCGGCCGCAAGCGATTCCAGCCCCCTTTGGCCGTCCTCATCCATCGCAGCCCCGCTGGCATGATCGCAAATTCGTGATCGTCATCCTCGTTTTCCTAACCCTTTCAAGGATAACGCACATGGGGCATCCGATTTGCCTTGATTGGGACGGAGTCGCGGGCTTTCGTGCGCATGAAACTTGCATGAATCTGGCTGCGAACCGAGCCCGATTGAGAATTTTACCGGAGGACCGATGAGCCCTGCCAAAAGCGAAAATATGGAAAGCCTCGATCAGGCGATCGTTCGCGCCGCCGAGTCCACCGCTGCCAGCATCAAGAATGCCCGCGCCGCGATCGGTTCCGTGATCTTCGGTCAGGAGGCGGTGGTCGAGCGGGCGCTCATTACCATCATCGCTGGCGGCCATGCGCTGCTGGTCGGCGTCCCCGGCCTCGCCAAGACCAAGCTCGTGGATACGATGGGTACGGTCCTCGGCCTCGACGCACGGCGCATCCAGTTCACGCCCGACCTGATGCCTTCCGACATTCTCGGATCGGAAGTGCTGGAGGAAAGTGCGGGCGGCAAGCGCGCGTTCCGCTTCATCAAGGGTCCGATTTTCGGCCAGCTCCTGCTCGCCGACGAGATCAACCGTGCCAGCCCGCGCACGCAGTCGGCACTCCTGCAATCAATGCAGGAATATCATGTGACCATCGCCGGCCAGCGGCATGACCTGCCGCGGCCTTTCCATGTGCTCTCCACGCAGAATCCGCTGGAACAGGAAGGCACCTATCCGTTGCCGGAAGCGCAGCTCGACCGATTCCTGATGGAGATCGACGTCTTCTACCCGGACCGCGAATCCGAAAAGCGCATTCTGCTCGACACCACCGGTGCTGAAGAAACAAAACCGAAGCAAGCGATGAGCGCCGACGACCTGCTCGCCGCACAGCGCCTCGTGCGCCGTATCCCGGTCGGCCAGTCGGTCGTGGACGCGATTCTGAATCTCGTCCGCTCCGCCCGCCCCGATGCCGACGGCGGCGATTCGATCACGAAATACATCGCATGGGGTCCGAGCCCGCGCGCTTCCCAGGCGCTGATGCTCGCCGTGCGCGCGCGCGCGCTGCTCGACGGCCGCCTCGCCCCTTCCGTGGATGACGTGGTGGCGCTCGCCGAACCGGTGCTGAAGCACCGCATGGCACTGACCTTCTCTGCGCGCGCGGAAGGCGAAACGATCTACGGCATCATCGGCCGCCTGAAAGAGCGCCTCGGATAATCGAATGGCCGAAGTCCCTGGAGTCATGCGGAAGGCGGAACGCGCGGTTCGCACCGGCGCGCAGCAATCCGCATCCCTCATGGCCTCGATGCCACGTCTCGTCCTGGAAGCGCGGCGTGTCTCCGCCTCCATATTCCACGGTGTGCACGGCCGCCGCCGCGCCGGTCCGGGCGAGAATTTCTGGCAGTACCGCCGCTTCGTCGGTGGCGAACCGGCAAGCCGCATCGACTGGCGCCGTTCCGCCCGCGACGATCTTCTGTTTGTGCGCGAGCGCGAATGGGAAGCGGCCCACACGATCTGGATCTGGCCGGACTGTTCGGCCTCGATGACGTTCAAGTCGAACCTGGCGCCTGCGATGAAGCGCGATCATGCGCTGCTGCTCGCCTTTGCGCTCGCAGAACTTCTCGTGCGCGGCGGCGAACGCGTCGGCATGCCTGGCATCATGCGGCCAACCTCCACGCGCGGGGTGATCGAGCGCATGGTGGAAGCGATCGTGCATCAGCCGGGCGAACCGTCGAGTCTGCCCGTGAATTTCAAGCCGGGCTCGCACGATGAGGTCTTGCTGCTCGGCGACTTCTGGAGTCCGACGGAAGAAATCGTGAAGGCGATTACGCATTTCGCCGGCAGCGGTGCCGGCGGCCATATCGTGCAGATCGTCGATCCTGCGGAAGAAACATTCCCCTATTCCGGCCGCATCGAATTCGAGGAACCGGAAGGCGGTGAAGCGATCACCGTCGGGCGCGCCGAGGCCTGGGCCGCGGAGTATATCCAGCGCGTGGCGCTGCATCGTGCCGCGATCCGCGCCGAGACCGCGCGCCGCGCATGGAGCTTCGCGATCCACCGCACCGACAAGCCGGTAAGCCAGATGCTGCTCGCCCTGCACGCACGGATGAGTGCAACGCCCGATGCGCTCCCGCAATTGCAGCCGGCGACACGGGCAATCGACGAGGCCGCATTATGATGGGCCTGCCGCTAGCCTTCACTTCCCCCTTTATTCTGTTCGCGCTGCTTTCGCTTCCGGTGCTGTGGTGGCTGCTGCGGCTGATGCCGCCGACGCCGCGGCGCGTTACATTTCCGCCCACGCGCATGCTCTTCGGCATCGAGCCGAAGGAAGAAACGCCCTCACGCACGCCGTGGTGGCTGACCGCACTCCGCCTGCTGCTCGCGGCCCTCATCATTCTCGCGGCCGCCGGCCCGGTCTGGAATCCGCCGCCCGCCGGGTCCCGCCCGACCGGACCGATTGTGCTGCTGATCGATTCCGGCTGGGCCGCGGCACCTGCCTGGCGCGAGCGTATCGCCGCAGCCGAAGCGATCGTCGGCCGTGCGGAAGCCGAAAGCCGCGGCATCGCCGTGCTCGCGACCGGCAATCCTGCGAAGGAAGTGTCGCTGCTCCGCCCCGGCGAAGCGCGCGAAGCCCTGAAACTGCTGGCGCCTGCTCCGCATACACCGGACCGCAATACGCTGCTGGCCCCGCTGGCAAAACTTTTGCAATCGGTCCCGGACGCTTCCGTGATCTGGATGAGCGACGGCATCGACCAAGGGGACAGTGAGAAATTTGCCAACGCGCTTTTCAACATGGCCCGCGATCGGGTCGCCGTTCTGAACGGCGGGATGACGAGCGCACGCGCATTGACGGCCGCGGACAACGCAGCCGGCGCGCTGTCGGTGAAAGTGTTGCGTGCAGATGGCGCTTCGCCCGGCGTGGGCATCGTTCGCGCCCGCGATCTGCGCGGGCTCGCCCTCGGCGATGCGGAATTTTCCTTCGCGGCCGGCTCGCTCGAAACCGAGACGCGCTTCGACCTTCCTGTTGAAATCCGCAACGACATCGCCAGGCTGGAGATCGCGGGCGAGCAGTCCGCCGGCAGCGTCGTGCTGCTCGACAAGCGCTGGCGCCGCCGCACCGTCGGCGTCGTCTCCGGCGCCAGCACCGATACCGCGCAACCGCTCCTCGCCGCCACGTTTTATCTGACCCGCGCACTTGGACCCTTCGCCGATGTCCGCTTGGCGGAAGGCGCCTCGGCCGGCGAAGCCGTTACCCGCTTCATCGAACAGCGGCTGCCCGTGATCGTTCTCTCCGATGTCGGCAATATCGGTGTGGAGGCTCGCGATCGGCTGACCAAATGGATCGACGAAGGCGGCACGCTCATCCGCTTCGCCGGTCCGCGCCTTGCAGCGGCGAACGACGATCAGTTGGTTCCGGTGAAACTCCGCCGTGGCGGACGCGTGCTGGGCGGATCGTTGTCATGGGAGCAGCCGCAGAAACTCGGCAGCTTTTCGCGGCAAGGACCATTCGTGGATATGGCCGTGCCCGGCGATGTGACCGTCATGCGGCAGGTGCTGGCCGAACCCGACGCCGTGCTTGCAGACAGGACCTGGGCTTCGCTCGCCGACGGCACGCCGCTTGTGACCGGCGTCAAGCGCGCCCGCGGCATGATCGCTCTGTTCCATGTTAGCGCCGATACCGCGTGGTCGAATCTCCCGCTTTCTGGTACCTTCGTGGAGATGCTTCGCTCCGTCATCGCGCTGGCAGGCTCCAGCGCCGCCGCGACCGATGCCGCCCCTCCCCGCGAACGCGGGGCCGCCCCCACGATTGCGCCATCGCGCCTCCTGGACGGGTTCGGCATTTTCTCCGCGCCCGGGCCGACCGCAAAACCGATTCCTGCCGACTATCGCGGCCGGGCGGTGGAAGATCATCCGCCGGGCTTCTACGGTCCGCCGGAAGGCATGGTCGCGGTGAACACGCTCGCTGCCGCGGATCGCCTCGCACCGCTTGCCCTCGGCCCGCTTGCCGCACGCACCGAACCTTATCGTCAGGGCGATGCCGTCGATCTTCGTCCGAATTTCCTGCTGACCGTGCTGATGCTGCTGCTTGCCGATGCGATCGTCGTTTTCCTGCTCGCGGGCGGGCTTGCAAAACTCGGACTGCGCCGTGCCACCGCCGCGATGGCACTCGGTATTTTCCTCGCCTCGCTCGCGGGCGGCGATGGCTTCGCGCAGCAAAAACCACGCGACGAGAATTTCGCGATGCGGGCGCTCCTGCAGACGCGCCTTGCCTATGTGCTTTCAGGCGACAGCCAGATCGACAATATCAGCCGCGCGGGACTGGAAGGACTGTCCTCGTTCCTCGCCCAGCGCACCGCTCTCGAACCCGCCGATCCGATCGCGGTCGACGTTACGCGCGACGAGCTTGCGTTCTTCCCCATGCTGTACTGGCCGATTACCGGCAACACGGCAAAACTGAATCCGGCCACGCTCGCCCGCATCGACATCTACATGAAACAAGGCGGCACGATCCTGTTCGACACCCGCGATGCGTTCTCTCAGATCGGCGGACGCCCGGATCAAGTGTCGCCCGCCCTCGCGCGGCTTCGGGAAATCCTCGCCTCGCTCGACATCCCGGAGCTTGAGCCGGTCCCGCGCGACCATGTGCTGACAAAGTCGTTTTATCTGCTGCGCGATTTTCCCGGCCGCTTCACCGATGGATCGCTCTGGGTCGAGGCGCTGCCGGCCGCGCAAGAAGAAGCCGAGACGCGACCCGCCCGCGCGGGCGACGGCGTTTCGCCGATTCTGATCACGTCGAACGACCTCGCCGGCGCCTGGGCCGTCGCGACCGATGGCCAGCCGCTTTTGCCGCTGACGCCGGGCGAGCCGCGCCAGCGCGAATTCGCCTATCGAACGGGCGTGAACATCGTGATGTATGTGCTGACCGGTAATTACAAGGCGGATCAGGTGCACATCCCCGCGCTGCTCGAAAGGCTCGGCCAGTGAATTTCGGACTCGCGTTCGATCCGCTGGTCTCGACACCGATCCTGATCGGCGTCTGCATCGTCGCGCTGATCGTGGCGCTGCTGCCACTCATCTCCCGCACGCGTGGCGCAATCATGCGCGCGCTGGCACTGACGCTCGGCGTTCTGGCGCTCGCCAATCCCTCTTTCACACGCGAGGACAGAGAACCCTTGCCCGTCGTGGCCGCGGTCGTACTCGACCGCAGCACCAGCCAGCGCTTTGGCGACCGCATACAGGCAACCGAAGCGGCGCGCGAAGCGCTCATGGAACGGCTCGGCCGCATACCGGGTCTTGAAGTGCGGGTCGTGGAAGCCGGCGCCAGCGACGGCGAGAGCGACGGCACGCGGCTGTTCGCGGGTCTGGGTGCTGCCCTCTCCGACGTGCCGCCGGACCGCGTCGCGGGTGCCATCCTCGTCACCGACGGCCGCGTGCATGACGTGCCGCCGCCATCGCTGCTCGGATTCTCCGCGCCGGTTCACGCGCTCATCACCGGGCGTGACGACGAACGCGACCGCCGCGTCGTGCTGACCGCGACGCCGCGCTTTGGCATAGTCGGCCAGCGACAGGTGGTCGGCTATCGCATCGAGGATGAAGGCGCGCCGCGTGGCGCGCGCGTCAACGTCATCATCCGCCGCGACGGCGATGTGATCTCGCGCACCACCGCGACGGCGGGCGCGCCGATGGAAATTCCGGTGGAGATTTCCCACGCCGGTCCGAACATCGTCGAGATCGAGGCCTCCCCGCTGGAGGGCGAACTCACCCCGCTCAACAATCGCGCCGCACTTACGATCGAGGGCGTCCGCGAAAAGCTGCGCGTGCTGCTCGTCTCCGGCGAGCCACATTCGGGCGAGCGCACCTGGCGCAACCTTCTCAAGTCCGATGCCAATGTCGATCTGGTCCACTTCACCATTCTGCGTCCACCGGAAAAGCAGGACGGCACGCCGATCAACGAACTCTCCTTGATCGCTTTCCCGACGCGCGAGCTGTTCCAGCAGAAGATCAAGGAATTCAACCTGATCATCTTCGACCGCTACGCGCAGCAGGGCGTGCTGCCGCTGATCTATTTCGACAACATCGTCCGCTATGTGCGCGAGGGCGGCGCGATCCTGGTTGCCGCCGGCCCGGAATATGCCGGCGCCAATTCCATCTTCCGCTCGCCGCTCGCCAACGTGCTGCCGGGCGAGCCAAGCGGGCGCATCTCCGAAGGCGGCTTCCGCGCGCAACTCACCGACGAAGGCCGCCGCCATCCGGTGACGCGCGCGCTGCCCGGCTCCGAGGCATCGCCGCCGCAATGGAGCAACTGGTATCGCGCCGTCGATGCGCGCTCGGAAGGCGGCACGACGATCATGAACGGGCCGAACAACACGCCGCTGCTGGTGCTCTCGCGGCACAATGAAGGCCGCGTGGCGCTTTTGCTTTCGGATCACATCTGGCTCTGGGCGCGCGGCTTCGAGGGCGGCGGTCCGCATCTCGATCTCCTGCGCAAGCTGTCGCACTGGCTGATGAAGGAGCCGGACCTCGAGGAAGAACGCCTCGTGATGCTCTCGCGCGGCCGCGATCTCGTGGTCGAGCGCCGCACCATGCAGGAAAAGGCGCCGCCGGTGACGGTGACGGCACCCTCCGGCGCCACGCGGACGCTGGACATGAAACTCGCCGATCCCGGCATCTTCCGCGCAATAACCGAGGCAAACGAACTCGGCCTGTGGCGCGCGACCGACGGCGCGCTGAACGCGCTGGTGAATGTCGGTCCAATCAACCCGCGCGAGTTCGCCGAAGTCACCAGCACCAGGGACGTACTGGCTCCGCTCGCCGCCGCGACCGGCGGTGGCGTGCTGCGGCTCTCGGATCTCGGTCAGGCAGCGCCCCGCGTGCTCGCGGTGCGTTCAGGCGAGCGTTTTTCCGGACCGGACTGGATGGGCCTGAAGATGCGCGACGCCAGCATCGTGCGCGGGCTTGGATTGTTTCCACTGTTCGCGGGAATTTCCGGATTGTTTCTGCTGCTCGCGGGCATCGCGGCGGCGTGGATCCGCGAAGGGCGTTAAGAACTATTTGATCGCATCCCAATCGGGCCTGACTTTACCTTCGACACTTTCAAACGCACCCGGCACGATTTCCGCGATCAGGATGCGCTCAGGATCGACCGGCCCCGGCATCCGTACCTTGCCCTTTTCGACGCGCTTGAAACCAAGCCGGCCATAGTAAGGCTCATCGCCCACCAGCAGCACAAGTTTCACGCCGGCTTTCTTCGCCGTCTCCAGCGACGCCTCGATCAGCGCGCGGCCGATCCCGCGGCTGCGGAACGGCGGCTCCACCGTGAGCGGGCCGAGCAGCATCGCCTTCGATTTTCCGATCAGAACCGGCGCAAGGCGAACCGAACCGACGAGCAGGGTACCGATCCGCGCCGTAAAGGAAAACTCGCGCAAATGCGAATGCCCCTCACGCAGGCGATACGCCGTGCGCGCGAAGCGGCCCGGGCCGAAGGTGCGCTCCGACAGCTTCTCGATCTGAACGTCGTCGTCTGGCTGTTCGGGCGAAATGATGAGCGAGAGGTCGGCCAAGGAATGCTCCGTGGAAGCCGCCGGATAACATGGCCCCGGCACCGGGTCCATTGGAAGCATCGAAATCACCAGATTTGGCTGACTGGAATGCCATTAAGGATTTCGTCGATCCGCCGCCGCGTGCCCGCCGTGACGCCTTCGGGCAGCCGGTCCGGTGCGTAGAAGCCGGATTCCAGAATTTCAAAAGTCGGCGTCAACGGTCCTTTCCATTCGAACTCCCGCACCACATAGACCGCGACGTGGTCGCGCTTTGTCGCCATGCGATTCTGGAAAATTCCAAGCAGGCGCGGTGATTTCGCATTCACCACATTCGCCTCTTCGGCGATCTCGCGCGCGAGCGCCTCCTCGAAGCCCTCACCCGCTTCCACCCCGCCGCCTGGCAGATGCCAGCCGGGCAAATAGCCGTGACGGACCAGAAAAACACGGCCCTCGGAATCGAAAATCGCCGCGCGCACGCCGATCGTCAGCCCGCGCGAGAAACGCCAGTAAAAATGCAGCAGTTTTCGAATCATGGGTACATTTTAGAGCGAGCTTGCGGGTTTCGTCCTGTTTGGCATTAGTGTGCAGCCCGCAACGAAAGCAAATCTTTGAAATTCGTTCTTGCCCATCTTTCGGACCCGCATATTCCGCCGCTGCCGCGGGCCGCGTTGCTGTCGCTGTTCGGCAAGCGGATCACCGGCTTTCTGAACTGGAAGTTGCGGCGCGGCAACTGGCACAGTCGCGAGGTGCTGAACGCGCTCGTGCGCGATCTCCTGGCGCAGAATCCGGACCACATCGCGCTTACGGGCGATCTCGCCAATCTGGCACTCGACGCGGAATTCGGAAACGGGCGCGAATTGCTGGGTCAGCTTGGCGCGGCCGATCGCGTCACCGTCATTCCGGGCAACCACGACAACTATGTGCGCGGCGCGGAATCGAAATACATGACGGCCTGGCAGCGGTATCTGGAGGGAGACATCCGCGACGAATACGGATTCCCCTTTGTGCGCGAGCGCGGCGGCGTGGCGCTCATCGGCCTTTCCACCGCGGTGCCGACGCTGCCGTTCTTTGCAACGGGAAAACTCGGACGCGCGCAGTTGCGGCGTCTCGCAAGCGCTCTGGCTGAAACCGAGGCCAGGAATCTCTTTCGGGTCGTTCTGATCCATCATCCGCCGGCAGGTCGGCGTTCATGGCTCAGGCGTCTTGTCGATGCGCGCCAATTCCGAAAAGTCATTAAGGAATATGGAGCCGAACTGATCCTCTCCGGTCACGACCACGTCGCCGCGCTCAACACCCTGAAGGGCGTGACCGGCCGCGTGCCGGTCGTGCAGGTGACATCCGCATCGGCACCGCATAACGACAGGCACGGAGGTGCTGCGTTCAATCTCTATGAAATCGGCGGCGAACCGGGTGCCTGGACCTGCGAAATGAAAACCAGACAGGTTCAGCCGGACTGCGGTTTTGCTGAGACCGGCTCGAGAAAACTGATCTGATCAGTGCATCACGAGCGGCAATTTGCCGTTTGCGATCAGGCCGTACACGGCGGCCCCGCCGAGCGCGAGGCCGACAAGAAACAGAAAGAACGCGGTACCGCCGCCGGTGCGCTTATCAGGCTCCATCACTTTCGCGGCGATCGGCTTTTCACTCTCCGACGCCATGCCCACGATCATCTGCTCGCGCGCAACGAGCCTGCGGGCTACATACTGCGTGATCGCCGCTGCCATCGTCTCGGCCTCGGGCGATTCAGCGATCAGGCGGCGGCCATGCACGCCATCCTGAAGCAAACGGTATGTACGCTTGTCGCGGCCCATCGCGACATGGGTCACCATGTCGATCCACAGCCGCGGCGTCGAACCGGCCGAAATGCCGCGATCGAATACGTCGAGGTGTTCCGGCGCGATTTCCTTGAACAGCGGATCGAGCGCGTCATTGAGCAATTCCAGTCGCGCCGCTTCCGCGTCGCGCAGGTCCACAACCACAGCCGAACGCTCCGCCGCTTCGATGCGGGCGCTGCGGATCGCGTCCTTGAGCGGCGACGCCGCCGGCAGTTTTACCTTCCCCGTGTCGTCCATGCGTTGAATCTAGCGCCTCCATGGCAAGCCGCAAAGCGCGCTATTAAGGCAGGCTCGCTCCCCGCGCCACAATTCGCTAATCCATGTCCGTGCGTGGCAGAATCATCACACGGAATTTTCCGCTTTGAGCACATTCGTCCTTGCCGCGGTCCTGTTGGGCGCGCTGATCCACGCAAGCTGGAATGCGCTGATCAAGGGCCAGCAGGACAAGTTCCTTGCGTCCCTGCTGGTCGGGATTGGCACTGGGCTGATGGGGCTGCCGGTGATGGCGGCCTTTCCGCTCCCGCCGGCGGAAGCCTGGCCCTATATCGCCGCCTCCGCGATCATTCATGTCGGCTATTTCGGGCTGATCGGCCTTGCCTACCGCACGACCGATCTCGGCATCGCCTATCCGCTGACGCGCGGCTCGGCTCCGCTCTTCACCGCCATGTTCGCATATCTGCTGATCGGCGAGACGCTTGGGCTGAACGGCTGGATTGCAGCCGTCGCCATCGCCCTCGGAATTATCGCGCTCTCGGCCGACGCTTTCGTGCGGGGCGGCTTGAACCGGGCCACGGCGTTGGTCGCTTTCCTGAATGCGGGCGTGATCGTTCTCTACACGCTGATCGACGGATTGGGCGCACGCATCACAGGGAACGCGCCTCTATATGTCTCATGGATGTGCTTCGGTGCTGGGCTGATGGTGTTTCTGATCGCGCTCGCCACCCGCCGCGATTTTATGGCTGAAGTGAAATCCGGCTGGTGGATCGGCCTGCTCGGTGGAATCTTCGCAATCGTTTCTTATTCCATCGCCACCTGGGCAATGACACGCGCGCCTATCGGCCTTGTCGCTTCGCTTCGCGAAACATCGGTGCTGTTCGCGGCGATCCTCGGCGCGATCCTGTTCAAGGAGCCGTTCGGTCCAAAACGCTGGGCCGCACTCGCGCTGATCGTCGGCGGAATCGTGTTCTTGCGTCTTGCTGGAAGCTGAGGCCGCCAACGCGGCGAAACAACGAAAGAATTACTGGCGATATTGCTGGATACGGGTCGTGCGCAGGCCGGCCAGACCGTGGCGGTCGATCGACTGCTGCCAGGCGAGGAATTCTTCCACCGTCAGCGTGTATCGACTGCAAGCCTCTTCCAGCGACAGAAGCCCGCCGCGAACCGCGGCGACAACTTCAGCCTTCCGGCGGATAACCCACCGGCGTGTTCCTGGGGGCGGCAAGTCGGCAATCGTCAGGGGACTACCGTCCGGCCCGATCACATACTTGGCTCTCGGGCGCTGTGGCTCGGTCATTTTTTACGCTCACACTGCACTACCAATATCGGCAGAACCTAGTGGTGAGGCGTGAATTTTTCGCTAAGTATGTGTTTCCAAAGTGTTTCGCGGACCCGCGCGGAATCCGTTAATTCCTAGAAAGATTTGGCAACACTGTCCGGCTTTGGAACGGATCAGTTCGTACCGGTGGTCCCGGTTGTGCCCGTCGTTCCTGGGTTGCCGGTGATCGTCGGCGTAGGCCTGCGCACCGAGCGGACCTGATCAATATTGATCAGCGTGGCGCCGATCATCAGCACGGGCTGCTCGCCGGAGACATCGACGCTGTCCACGACGCCGGAGAAGTTCGTGGAAGTCGTAACCTTCTGGCCCGCCGTATCCACCGCGTTGATGGCGATCTTGTAGGTGCCGGACGGCGCGATCGTGCCCGTCGAAGTGCGTCCATTCCACTGATAGGGCTGCGTGCCCGTTTCAATGGCCGAGGTTCCGGCATAGACGACACTGCCTTCGCTGTTGGTGATGGTGATATTCGCCTGCGCCGGTTTCGGCGAGGTCACGTACCAGACGGCCAGGCTGTCCTGAAGCTGGGTGGTATCGCCCGCGGCCGTCACCGTGGCGCCGACGAAATTGAGCGCGTCGGTGTTGCGCTGGCTCTTGCCGATGGCAACCAGCGATTCCAGGTTTTCGTTCTGCCGGAGCTGCTGCTCGACGCCCGCGAACTGGACGAGTTGCTGGGTAAACTGGTTGGTATCCAGCGGATCGAGCGGGTTCTGGTTCTGCAACTGCGTCGTCAGTAATTGTAGAAACGTGTCGAAGTTGCTGACCAGCGACTGCCGGCTGGTGCCGGTAACCGAAGTGCCTGAGCCATTGACCGGTGTGACCGCCATGATGCGCTCCTAGATCCTGATATCCACGCCGCCGCGCGCGAGAACGGACCGCGCATAACGGTCCATCGCGGGCGATGCGGGCTCGGCGTCTTCGATGGCGGATGCAAGAAAGTCGCCGCGGCGGTCGTAGCCGCGGTCGGAACCGGCATCCGCGAAATCGTTCTGTCCCTGCTGTTGCAGGGAGAATTCAAGGCCGCCCTCTTCGGTGTGCAGGCCGGCCGCTTGCAGGGCGCGCTCCAGATTGCGCGCATCCCGCTGGAGAAGATCGAGCGTTTCGGGACGCTCCACGATCATTCTGGTTGAGGTCTTGCCGTTCGCATCGACCTCGAGTTTCACTTCGACGCGGCCCAGTTCCGGCGGGTCGAGGCGGATGTCAAAGCGCTTGACGCCGTCGCGCGCACGGCTCGCGATTTCCACGCCCAGCGCGCCTGCATTCGCCTGCACGGCATTGCCCTCGCCGTCATTGGCGGCACGAAGATTGACCGGATTAATGCTGCCCGCCAGCGCGCGAACCGGCTCCGGCAATACCGGCGTCGTCTGCGGCACGATCTGCTGGCGTGGCGTCGAATTCTCGACATTGGATTGTGCCGGCACATGTTCCAGCGGTTTGACCGAAGCGTTTTCCTTCGCTTGTGCGCTGACTTCCGGGGTATTGGATGATTTTACCTGAGCGGAAGATTGCTCGCCATGCTCGGCGATCACTGCTTCGCGCACCTCGGCGTGGTTCGATGCAACGGGCTTGCGGGCTTCGGCCGGCGCTTCGATTTTGGCGGTCTGCACCGGCTTGTCTTCGAATTCGGCTTCCGTCTCCGCTTCCGCGCTAACCGTTGCGGCGGCACCATCAACCGGCTTCACGGGAGAAGCGCCACTTGATTTCGATGCGGCAACGGCGGGAGCGTTGTTCTGGACGTTTGTCGAAATTTCGGCCGCGGCGGCGGGTGCCGTCTGCGCAACATCGGCTTCCGCGGAATTCTGCTCTGTGTTTTGCTGAACGCCTGCCGTGGCATCGATATCCGTCTCCGCGCCGGCTTCAAGCGCGGGGATCGCGGCATCGGCCAAAGGAGCGACCGGTGCGGCGACATCTGTTTCCACCTGATTTTCAACCGGGAGCTTGATTTCAGCGGGCACAACCGGCGCGTCGGGATGGCTGACATTTGCAACAGGCGTTTCCATACCATCGCCCAGCGAAGCCGTATCCTGCTCCGTGATGTCTGCATCATCGGTGGCTGCATCTTCGCTCTTCGGCGCGGATTCCTTCGCGGGAGCGCAGGTTTCCTTGCTCTCGTCGGTCTTGTCCGCTGTGGGCTTCGCTTCCGGACGCGGCTGCGGACGTTCCGGCTTCTCGGCGGCTTCAACGCGCGTCGATTTCTCCGGAGCCTCCGGCTTGCGTCGCGGCTCCGGCGCATTCACGCGCTTGTCCGATACGGTATCGAGCAGCATTGCAAACGGGTCTGCGCCCTTCTGCTGCTGGTTGTGCTGCGGAGCGGGACGAAGTTCGGAAGCCTGGACGGGAGAAACGCGTGCCACGGGTGATCCTTTGCGCGAGAATGATCCGGCGTTAGTGGAGCAAGCGGCGGGCCAGAGCGGGGATGAAAAAATACCTTTATTTTTAAGCTTCTAGACAGCACGCGCCGCCCGCTATAACCGGCAGGATTGGCCCGGTCGGCAACTCCTGCCGGGTAAGAGCATGATCCCGAAAAGTGGGACCCGGTTTTCGGGAAAGATCATGCTCCAATAAAGATTCCCGCCTTTGCGCCGCCGCAGGTGCGCACCTATAAAGAGTGCATGAAGCTCGATCTTGAACTCGGAAGCCCTGGAACCACGCGCGTCGTCGTCGCAATGTCCGGCGGCGTGGACTCCTCGGTGGTCGCTGCCCTTTGCAAGCGTGCGGGCTACGATGTCGTAGGCGTCACGTTGCAGCTCTACAACCACGGCGAGGCGGTGCGGAAGAAGGGGGCGTGTTGCGCCGGTCAGGACATTCACGACGCGCGCGCGGTCGCGGCCAGGCTCGGCATCGCGCATTATGTGCTGGATTACGAAGAGCGTTTCCGCGCGAAAGTGGTCGACCCCTTCATCGATAGCTATGCCGCCGGCGAAACGCCCGTCCCATGTATTGCCTGCAATCGCGAGATCAAGTTCGCGGATCTCCTGCAGACCGCGCGCGACCTCGGCGCCGCCGCTCTCGCCACCGGCCATTATGTGGAGAGCCGCGTTGTCGGCAACAAGCGTGCGATGTACCGCGCGCAGGATACCGACCGCGACCAGAGCTACTTCCTCTACGGCACGACGCAGGAACAACTGGACTATCTGCGCTTTCCGCTCGGCGGCATAGAGAAGCGCGAAGTGCGCGAACTGGCGCGCGAACTGGGCCTTTCCGTCGCCGAAAAGAGCGACAGCCAGGACATCTGCTTCGTGCCGACCGGCCGTTACACGGATTTGATCGAACGGCTGAAGCCGGACGCGGCAGAGCCGGGCGAGATCGTGCATCTCGACGGGCGCGTACTCGGCCAGCATGGGGGCATCGTCCACTACACGATCGGCCAGCGCCGCGGCCTGAACATCGCCGAGGGCGAGCCGCTTTATGTCGTGAAGCTCGACCCAGCCGCACGCCGGGTCATTGTGGGTCCGCGCGAAGCGTTGCTGGTGCAGCGCGTTCGCATCGCCGGCCTGAACTGGCTCGGCGACGGGACGCCGAACGAGGACGGCATTCCGGTCTTCGCGCGCGTGCGTTCCACCCGTCAGCCGCTCCCCGCCACACTATCTATGTCGGCGGCGGGGGGCGAGGTGGAGTTTGCCGGCGGCGAGGAAGGGGTGGCACCCGGACAGGCTTGCGTATTCTATGAGTCCGGTGACAGCCGCGCCCGCGTTCTGGGCGGCGGTGTGATCAAGCGCACCGAGACCAAGCGCGAAGCGCCGCGCATGATCGCAGCCGAATAACCGGACAACCTCGTGCAAAAACCCGAAATCGATCAGGCGACCCTGAACCGCGCCTATGCCTTCTGGGCGCCGTTCTATGACAAGGTGTTCGGCAAGGTATTCGCCACCGGCCGCCGCGCATCCATCGACGCCGCCGAGCGGGTCGGCGGACGCATTCTCGATGTAGGCGTGGGCACCGGCATCGCGCTCCCGGACTACAAGCGCGTCAACAAGATCTATGCCGTCGACTATTCCGAACCCATGCTCAAAAAGGCGCGCGAGCGCGTGGTGCAGCAGTCGCTCACCCATGTCGAATGCGTCTCGGCGATGGATGCGCAGAAACTCGGCTTCAAGGATGCGAGCTTCGATGTGGTGGTCGCGCAATATGTCATCACCGCGGTGCCGGACCCGGAGAGAACGCTCGACGAATTTGCTCGCGTGGTGAAGCCGGGCGGCGAGATCATCCTCGTCAATCACATCGGCGCGGAAAGCGGCCCGCGCAGGATGTTCGAACTCTGCTTTGCTCCGATCGCAAAGCGTCTCGGCTGGCGGCCGGAATTTCCGTGGGCCCGGATCGCAAACTGGGCCGCAAGGCACGGCGGGGTGCGCGTGATCGAGCGCGTGCCGATGCCGCCGATGGGGCATTTCTCGCTGATCCGCATCGCGCGGGATGCTTAGGCGCGGCTTTTCTGTTTCCGGTTCAAGTCCAATAACGCAAATTCGATGAAGCTCAACAGACCGACGGCTACAAGGATGGCCGGCCAAATTCCTTATTGAGCCGGACGATCTCGCCTCCATGGCCTGCGGATTGGCCGGAAAACTGGAACCTGGCCCCTGATATGCTAGTGTAAATTGTGTCAAATACGGAGGTCGAAACGGGCGGCAAGTTTGCCTTGACTGCTGCGCCTGCCGTAGATATTGCCGCGCTCCGGGCATCGCCCGGCCGGGGCGGAGTAGCTCAGTTGGTTAGAGCAACGGAATCATAATCCGTGTGTCGGGGGTTCGAATCCCTCCTCCGCTACCAAGCGGTCTGCCTGAAAGCCGCGGCGATCTTTCTGTTCGGCGTGGTTGTATTTTCCGCCACGCGGCTGGAGCCGCTTTCACTTCACATGGCCACGCAGATCGGCCTCATGAGCTTGCTGGCGCCGGTTGCCGCATTGGAGATTTCGCTCCAGCAAGCAATTCATGGGGATTCAAGCCGCGCAACCCGGCGCCAAAGCGCGGCATGCCAGACGCCGTCATTACGTTAAACCCTTGTTGCCACGGCTCGCCGGAACGAAAAATTCCGCGCCGGGTTAAGCCTCGCGGCCCGGTTCGGTTCCATTCCACACACGGCGATCAAATATGGAAAAACTCATTGGTATCGACTGGCACAGCCTGCTGGTGCCAACCCATTCAATCGCGGAAATGGTGCTCCGCGGCACGCTAATGTATCTCGGCATCTTCCTCGTATTCCGCTTCTGGTTGCGGCAATCCGGCGGGATCGGCATCGCGGATGTGCTGGTGATCGTCGTGATCGCGGATGCCGCCCAGAACGCTTTCGCCAGGGAATATAAATCTGTCACTGAGGGTGCGGCGCTGGTGCTGACCATCGTCTTCTGGGATTTCGTCCTCGACTGGCTCGGTTACCGCTTCAAGTTTTTCGGCTGGCTTACCCGCAGGCCGCCGCTCTTGCTGATCCGGGACGGGAAACTACTGCGAAAAAATCTTCGCCACGAGATGATCACCGTGGATGAGCTGGAAAGTCTCGCTCGCAAGAGTGGCGTGAAATCACTGAAACAGGTTTCCACCGCCTGCATGGAAGAGAACGGCGAGATCAGTATCGTGCCATGGAGCGGCGGATCGGAGGGCAAGAAGCGGAAGCGAAGGAATTTGGGCGCCTGATCTTTTGCGAAGCCGGATAGGAGAGCAATGGCCGGCTGCTTGGCCATTCGGTGACGGCAAAGGGGGAATGTGCGGTAACAAAACTATGCCGCGCTATTAGGGAACAATGAGGGTTCCACCGGGTTAGAGCGTCATCAATCACCGGTGGAGGCTCATATGGATACCAACACACTTCTCATCATTCTCGTCGTGTTACTGCTGTTAGGTGGAGGCTGGTTCGGCCGCGGACGGTGGTACTGACAACACCCGTTCTGATCGCGTCGCGAGATTTTTAGAAAAATTCGCACCGCCAAGCAAAATGGCCGGGCTTTTGGCCCGGCCATTGTGAGAAGTAATGAAGGTGGACTATTAGTTGGTCTGCTGGATCGCCGAGACCAGCCATGGACCGCCGCTCGCGCGACGGAAGGTCCAATATTCGACGCCTTCATCCGGAATATCGCTGCCTTCGACCAGGCGGCCGCTGACGCGGTCCAGCACTTTATCAATCTGCTGATAGCGGGTGGCGACTGTTGCATAGTCGTCGTCGCCCTCTCGCCAAGCTTCAGCGAGATCGCCCTGCAGCAGCTTCACATCGGTAATTTTATTCATGACCCCGCGGCTCGCATTCGCCGCCAGTTCCTCTGCGTAATAGGAAAGCATCTCCGGCGTGACGCGCAAACGCAATGCACCGAGGTCTTCGTTGCTGTAAGCGGTTTGTACTTCGCCGAGCGTCCGCTCAAATTCATCGAAGTCTTCCGGCTTGATGTTGATTGGCGCGTCAGGGATTGAACCGCCAAAGGAGGCGCGCGGCCTGGCATCGTTAACCGCCATATCGCGCATCGCCGGCCCACCGGCGAAGGCGGATGCAGGCTGCGAGCGCCGCTGCCACCAGCGCCATGCAAGCGTTGCGACTATCGCGACCAACCCGACCTGCAAAAGAAGCCCAAGGAAAGAAGTGATCCCGGCGAGACCGCCCAGGAATCCGTTGCCGAGCAGAAGCCCGATCAGGCCTGCACCGAGAAACCCGGCCGCCAGACCGCCGAGCAGTCCCGGGCGATTAAACAGTCCGCCGGGTTGCGATGCCGGTGTCGTCGGACGCGCAATCGACGTCCCCGGCTGCGTCATCGAGCGTTCGATGGGGGTAGCCGCTTTCGGCGATGTCGCGGTCGGAGGTGGCGCGGAAAAGGTACGGTTACCGCGACTGCCTGAGTTCATCCTTGGAGCTGCGATGACTTCGACAGTAACAAACACCAGCAGTGCCGCGACAGCCAGAAATGCCATCAGGGGACGAAGTCGTAAGCTAAACATGCTGTTTTCCTCTTGGGTTTTCGGCCCGGTTGGCGTTCTTACTTCATTTCGCCGTCTAATATGGGACTGCCTGGATTGCTGGCAAGCCTATTTACCATCGATCTCGGCCGGAGCCATGTTGAAATCAGCAATTAGCGAATAATTCACCGCAACCAATCCACCGCTGTCGGCTTGCGAACCCGGCCCAAGCAGTACCAGCTCTGCCTCGTCGGCGGCCGCCATAATCACAAAACCCGGCTTCGCTTCGAGCTCAGGGCGCAACGCGCACCAGCCCCGCCTCGCCGGTTTCATAGCCGCCCATTTCCTTCGCGCGATTCTGAAACGCGGGCGATTGCAGGAATTTCACGAGCGCCTGAAACGGCGCGCGGAAATAGTCGCGCTGGCGCACGACGAGATCGAAACGCTCCTGGACGACCGGCACGAAGCCAAGCCCGGATGCATTCGCCACCGCCCGGATCGCGATTCCGCAATCGGCGCGATCGTTGCGGATCGCCTGCGCGACATCGGGACCGGTCGGCGCGGGCGGCTCGACGAGCTTCATCTGGCGCGGATGGATATCCGCCCGGTGCAGCAGCACGCGGAGGAGTTGCTGGGCACCGGCCCCTTCGGGCCTGGTCGATACCCGCGCGCCCTTCTTTTCGGCGTCACGCAGATCCTTCAGCTTGAGCGGATTTCCGGGCGCCGTCAGCAGACCCACTTCCCGCTGCACAAAACGGATGAGAACGGCGTCGCTGAAACCCGGCCGCGAATTTACCGCCTCCATATTCGCATCGCCTTCCTTCAGCGAATGCAGATGAATGCCGGCGGCCACGAGTTCGCCCCGCTGAAAACGTTCCAGCCCCGCCTCGCTTCCTTCCGGAAGCGTAGCGAGTCCGGAGCCGCTTTCGCGCAGCGCCCATTCGAGCAGCGGATCGTGGCTGCCGCCGATGATCGGCATCGGCTCCGGACGATCGAGACCGCTCGGGCGGACGAGATTCTCGTTCAGCCAGCGGTCGAGTTCGTCTTTCGGAAACAGCCATTTTCCGGTCACCTTCGTGCACGGGATCGCGCCTTCCGCGACCAGTTCATAGAGCTTCCGCTCCTTGAGCCGGAGATAATCCGCAGCCTCGGATGTCGTGAAGAGACGCACGCGAACACCATGCAGGAAAGTGCAGGAATTCCGATTCTGGCCAAAAAGCACGAATAGGCAAGGCGAATGCAGCCATGCTTGTGATTTGACCTCGAAACGCACTAGCTTGTGTACGTTGCATGAGCGCAGCCCGCCGTAGAAGGCGGCCATGCTGTCCGCACAGGTTTGATGAAACCGCGCCGGGCCGTTTCCATCGATCAACGGGGCATGGCTCCAACGGAGTAATGATGAAACGCACGCCATTTCTGGCGGCTGCCCGATTTTTTGCAGCATTTGCGCTTGCCGCCGCTTTCGGTTTCTTCCAGGCCGCGAATGCTCAGGACAAGCAGCCGTTGACCGTGTTCGCCGCAGCCAGCCTGAAGAACGCACTAGACGAAGTAAACGCGGCCTGGACCAAACAATCCGGCGTGGAAATTCGCACAAGCTATGCGGCAAGCTCCGCACTCGCGAAACAGATCGAGGAGGGCGCTCTAGCCGATCTCTTCCTTTCCGCTGACCTGCAATGGATGGATTACACCGAGAAGAAAAATCTCATCCGCGCCGGAACGCGCCAAAGCCTGCTCGGCAATTCACTCGCGATCGTCGCGAGCAAGGACTCCAAAATCGGCGAACTCAAAATCGATGAAAAACTCGACCTCGCGAAGCTGCTGGGCGATGGCCGCCTGTCGGTCGCGAGCATCGAAGCCGTGCCCGCAGGACGATATGCGAAAACGGCACTCACCAGACTGAACCTGTGGGCTTCGGTTGATAAGAAACTCGCCGAAGCCGAAAACGTGCGCGCGGCACTGGCGCTCGTCTCGCGCGGCGAAGCCCCGCTTGGCATCGTCTACTCCACCGACGCCGCGGCTGACAAAGGCGTGAAAGTGGTCGGCACCTTCCCGGTCGGTTCGCATCCGGCGATTGTCTATCCCGTCGGCGTGCTGGAAAGCTCCAAGAACGCAGCCGCGGAGAGATACCGGAAATATCTCTCAAGCGGCGAGGCGCAGGTGATTTTCAGAAAACACGGGTTTACGATCGCTTCGGGCGCTTCGGCGACCTGATCCTGTGTTCGACTTCACGCCTGAAGAAATCGCCGCGATCCGGCTCAGTCTCTGGGTCGCCAGCATCGGTGTAGCCGCGAGCCTCCCTCTGGGATTGCTCGCGGCCTACGCGCTCGCGCGCTGGCGCTTTTCCGGAAAAATCCTGCTCGATGCGCTCGTACACCTGCCGCTGGTGCTACCGCCGGTCGTCACCGGCTATCTGCTGCTCGTCGTGATGGGACGGCGCGGCGTTGTTGGATCGTTCCTGGAACAATATTTCGGAATTGTCTTTTCCTTTCGCTGGACCGGGGCGGCACTCGCGGCCGCGGTGATGGGCTTCCCCCTGCTCGTCCGCGCCATTCGCCTGTCCTTTGAAGCAACCGACCGGCGCCTCGAAGACGCCGCCCGCACGCTCGGCGCCAACCGCATGATCGTATTTTTCACGGTGACGCTGCCGCTGGCTTTGCCCGGCATTCTTGCAGGCGTGGTGCTCTCTTTCGCCAAGGCGCTCGGCGAATTCGGCGCGACCATTACGTTCGTCTCGAACATACCCGGCGAAAGCCGGACGCTCCCCGCCGCCATCTACACTTACACGCAGGTTCCCGGCGGTGACGAGGGAGCGATGCGGCTCGTGGTCGTCGCGATCGTTCTGTCGGTGCTGGCGCTTGTCGTTTCGGAAATCCTCGCGCGCCGCGTCTCCCGTCGTTTCGGAGCGCTCGGATGATCGAGGTTGATATCGAGACGACACTCGGCGAGTTTCCGCTGAACGCAAAATTTCAGAGCAAGTCCGCCGTCACCGCATTGTTCGGCCCATCGGGCGCGGGGAAATCGAGCATCATCAATGCAATTGCCGGGCTGATCAAACCGGCTCGCGGACGGATCGCCATTGCGGGAAAGACGCTTTACGATTCAGAACGCGGCATCGACCTGCCCACGCACAAGCGCGGCGTGCGCGCTGTCTTTCAAGAGAGCCGGCTGTTTCCCCATCTCAATGTGCGGCAAAACTTGCTCTACGGAAACTGGTTTACGGGACGGAAGCCTTCGCCTTCACTGCATGAAGTCGTAAAGCTGCTCGGCCTCGAACATCTGCTGGCCCGCCGACCGCGCACTTTATCCGGCGGCGAGCGCCAGCGGGTCGCCATCGGGCGCGCGCTGCTCGCCAATCCGCTCGCGCTTTTGCTCGACGAACCGCTCGCGTCGCTCGATGACGCTCGCAAGCAGGAAATCCTGCCGTACCTCGAAAAGCTTGTTGCCGAGACGAAGATTCCGGTTCTGTATGTCAGCCATACGAAAGAGGAGATCGACCGGCTTGCAAAAACGGTGGTGAGAATAGACGCCGGACGCGTTATTGGCATCGAGCAGCGCTAGAAAAAAATCAGGCCGCTGATTCTTTCAGGATCTCGCGCATCGTCGCGCCGACGAGATGCGAGCTTGAAGCGATTGCGACCCCCGCCTTCTTCAGATCATCGATCTTGCTGTCGGCCGTGCCGGTGCTGTGCATCGTGAGCGTGCCGGCGTGGCCCATGCGGCGGGCGGCGGGCGCGTGCTTCCCGGCAATCAAGGCGACGACTGGCTTTTTCATGCCCGCGGAACGAAGAAAATCCGCCGCCTGTTCTTCCTCGTTGCCGCCGATCTCGCCGATCAACACGATGCCTTCTGTTGCCGGGTCGTCGAAAAAGAGTTTGATGCACTCGACGAAGCCGATGCCGTGAACCGCATCGCCGCCGATCCCGATTGAAGTCGACTGGCCGAGCCCCGCTGCCGTGAGCTGCGCCACGACTTCGCTCGTGAGCGACGCCGAACGCGAGACCACGCCAATGCTGCCCCGGCGCGAGCGGTCCGTCGCCATCACCCCGATCTGGCAGACATCGGGCGCGAGAACGCCCTGCGAATTCGGGCCGACAAGGCGCGTCTTCGAGCCCACAAGCATTTCGCGAACGCGCACCATGTCGAGCACGGGAATTCGCTCGGTCACGGTGACGATCAGCGGCATTTCCGCCTCAATCGCCTCGATCATCGCGTTCGCGGCACTCACCGGCGGCACGAAAATGATGCTGGCATTCGCCTTTGTCGTGGACTTCGCTTCGGCGACGGTATCGAACACCGGAACATCGAGATGTTCCTTGCCGCCCTTTCCGGGCGTGACCCCCGCCACGATCTTGGTGCCGTACTGCATCATGCGATAGGTATGATAGGAGCCGGCAAACCCGGTCATGCCCTGCGAGATCACGCGCGTGTTGGCGTCGATGAGGATGCTCATTGCGCCTTGCCCTGTGCGACGGCGACCGCGCGCTGAGCGGCCTGCCACATGTCGGTGCTATGAATTTTCGGCAGACCGAAACTTTCCAGCCGCACTTTTGCAATGTCCTCGTTGTTGCCGGTGACGCGCAGCACCATCGGCAGCACGCGGCCCTTGCGGCGAAGCGCGATGCCAAGTCCCTCGATAATGGTGTCACAGGGCTGCATGCCGCCGCCGAACACATTCACGAACAGCACTTTCACTTTCGGATTGTCGAGCACGAGCCCGATGCCGTTCGCGATGTCGAGGCTTTTCGCGGTGGTACGAATATCCATGAAGTTCGCCGGCTTGCCGCCGGCCGCATGCAGCAGATCGAGAGTCGCAAGGCCCAGTCCCGCGCCGTTCACCACCACGCCGATGTCGCCGTCGAGGCGAACGAAATTGATCTGGCTGCGCTGCGCCTTCAGTTCGATTTCGTCGATCTCGTCCATTTCGCGCAACTCGGCGAGATCAGGGTGACGGAATAGCGCATTGTCGTCGAGAATAATTTTCGCATCGAGCGCGATGAAATCGCCCGACTTCGTCAGAACCAGCGGATTGATCTCGATTAGGGTCGCGTCGAGTTCAATGAACGCCTTGTGGATGCGATCGACAATCGGCTTCAGTTTCGCGGAATGGTCCTTCGGTCCCATGCGTTCGCAGAAAGCGGCGATGTCGCCCGTCTTTTTCTCACCCGATATGCCGAGATGGACACGCTCGAGCAGGGATGAGTCTTTTGCGGCGCGCTCCTCGATGTCGATACCGCCGGCGCCGCCGAGAAACATGATGGAGCCGGAAAACGGCTCCACCATCGCCGCCAGATAAAATTCCTGGCCGCCTTCGACCGCCGCTTCCACCAGCAACCGCTTCACCAGATGGCCCTCGGGACCGGTCTGCTTCGTCACCAGCTTGCGCCCGAGGAGTTCGCTTGCGGCCAGCTTCGCCGCCGCTGGACTGCCGGCCGGCCGCACGCCGCCGGCTTTCGCGCGGTCGCCCGCATGAATTTGCGCCTTGAGGAAAACCGTCCTGCCGCCGAAATCCTTGACCGCCCGTTCCACTTCTTCCGGCGTCACGGCAACCCTGCCCTCGGGCGTCGCAACGCCGTATTGGGCCAGCAACTGCTTGGCCTGAAATTCGTACAGTTCCACAAGAGGCTCCTGTAGCGCGGCGTCAGCTTGCTTTGATGGAGCCTATGCCAGGCGGTGTTCAGATGACAACATTGCTCGGGCGGCCAGCGCGAAAATTTTCGATATTGGCCGATCAATTGCCCAGAATGTCCGCCGAAGGCATGCCTTGCATCGGAGCCGCCATCTACAACGAGTTCAGCGAAGTGATGGGCGCCGTTTCGCTCTCCGGTCCGGTGGTGCGGATGACCGACGAACGGCTCGGCGAACTCGGGCGGATGATCCGCCGCGCCGCAGCCGAGATCACCGAGGGCATTGGCGGAAAAACGCCAAAACCTAAGCCCTGATCGCTTTCGTCCACTCCGGCGCCTTCACGCCCGCATGACGGCAGGCCGACGTGAGCGTATTCGCAAGCAGGCAGGCAATCGTCATCGGACCGACACCGCCCGGAACCGGCGTGATGGCGCCCGCGATTTTCGAGGCTTCCTCGAATGCCACATCGCCAACGAGCTTCGTCTTTCCTTCGCTACCGGCGATCCGGTTGATGCCCACATCGATCACCGTGGCGCCCGGCCTGATCCAGTCCCCCCGCACGAATTCCGGCTTGCCGATCGCGGCCACCACGATATCCGCGCGGCGGCAGTGTGCGGGAAGATCGTCCGTCTTCGAGTGCGCGATTTCGACCGTGCAGCTTTCGTTCAGCAGCAGTTGAACCATGGGCCGCCCGACGATATTGGAACGGCCGATCACCAGCGCGTTCAGCCCTTCGATTGTTCCAAGATGGCGCTTCAGGAGAATAAGGCTGCCGAGCGGGGTACAGGGCACCAGCGCATGTTCCAACTGTGCCGTTGCGAGCAGGCCGACATTGATGGGGTGGAAGCCATCGACATCCTTCGCCGGGTCGATCGCGCGCAGGATCTCGGCGCTGCGGATCTGCGAGGGCAGCGGCAACTGCACCAGAATGCCATGCACGGCCGGATCGGCATTCAGCTTCTGTACGAGGGAAAGAAGTTCGGCTTCGGTTGTCGTTTCGGATAGCCGGTGATCGATGGCCTTGATGCCGGTCTCGGCCGCCTGCTTCGACTTGCTCTTCACATAGACCTGGCTCGCCGGATTTTCGCCCACGAGTACGACGGCAAGACCCGGTGTCACGCCCTTCGTGGCTTTCAATTTGGACACTTCCGCGGCCACGAGTTCGCGCAACTGCCTGGCGATCGCGGCCCCGTCGATGATCTGTGCAGGCATGTACGGCGTTCCCTTCCCTACAGGGCGCGAGGCGATGCCAGAAAATTCCCGGCCGGGCAAGGGCACGGCGATTCAGGGGCGGATGATCGCGCTCTTCTTCAGATAGCCGATGGCACGGTCCACGAGCACCTCCACCTTCTCGCGGTGGGTCTCAAGGTGGATTTCCGGGTCTTCCGGCGGCTCGTATGGGGAATCGACACCCGTGAAATTTCGAAGCTCTCCGCGGTCGGCCTTCGCATAGAGACCTTTCGGATCGCGCTCGCGGCAAATCTCGATCGGCGCATCCACGAAGATTTCGACAAATTCGCCCGGCGCCATTTTCTCGCGCAGGTTCGTGCGGTCTGCACGATAAGGCGAGATCAGAGACACCAGTACGATCATTCCGGCATCGGCGAACAGGCGCGCCACTTCCTGCACGCGGCGCACGTTTTCCACGCGGTCGGTTTCGGTAAAGCCAAGATCGCGGTTGAGCCCGCCGCGTATGTTGTCGCCGTCAATGAGATAGGTATGACATCCGAGCAGGTTGAGCCGGTGCTCCAGCATGCTTGCGATGGTGGATTTGCCCGAACCCGAAAGACCCGTGAGCCAGAGCACCGCCGGTTTGTGGTTCTTGATCGACATCCGCGCGGCGCGGTTCACTTCCAGCTTCTGCGGATGGATGTTGCTCGCACGCCGCAGCGCGAAATTGACCATGCCGGCGCCGATCGTCTCGTTGGTGGAGCGGTCGATCAGGATGAAGCTGCCGGTATCGCGGTTGTCCGCGAATGCATCGACGGCCACCGGTGTGGTCAGTGCAAGATTGCAGAAACCGATTTCGTTGGTCTTCAGCGACTTCGCCGCGATCTGCGCGCCGGTCTGGATATCGATGCGGTAGCGGAGTGAGGTGATCTCCGCAGGAAGTTTCTGGGTACCGGTTTTCAATAGATACGAACGTCCGGCGATCATGGGCGAGTTGCCGAACCACAGAATGTTGGCCGCGAACTGATCGGCGACCGCCGGTGCCGTGTCCGGATGACAGATGACGTTGCCGCGGCTCGCATCCACCTCGCGGTCGAAGGACAGCATCACCGCCTCCCCCGCTTCCGCGCTTTCGCGATCGGAGCCGCCGCCGATGATGCGGGTGACGCGCATCTCCACCGCAGCGCCCGCGACCGTCACCGCGTCGCCGAGTTTCACGCCGCCGCCGCGGATCGTGCCGGCAAAGCCGCGGAAATCGAGATTGGGCCGACAGACCCATTGCACCGGCAAGCGAAACGGAGACGACGCACGGTCTTCCTGGAGCGATACGGTTTCAAGCCGCTCGATCAGCGTCGGCCCGCTGTACCAGGTCATCGCCTTGCTGCGGTGAACGATGTTGTCGCCGGCCTTGGCGGAGACCGGAATCGTCACGATGCTGCGGAAGCCAAGCTCCCGCGCGAAATCCTTGTACGCGCGCTCGATCGTTAGAAAGGTTTCCTCCGAATAGCCGACAAGATCGAGTTTGTTCACCGCGAGCACCACATGGCGGATGCCGAACTGCGACACGATCAGCGAATGACGCAGCGTCTGCGTCAGCAATCCCTTGCGCGCATCGACCAGCAGCACGGCGAGATCGGATACCGATGCGCCGGTCGCCATGTTGCGGGTGTATTGCTCATGGCCCGGCGCATCCGCCACGATGAAGCTGCGGTTCGGCGTCCGGAAATAACGGTAGGCCACGTCGATGGTAATGCCCTGCTCCTGCTCGGCCTCGAGGCCGTCGAGCAGAAAGGCGAGATCGACCTCCGCGCCGCGCCCACGCGCCTCTTTCTCCAGGCTTGCATATTGATCGGTCGGAACCAGATCGAGGTCGTACAGCAAACGGCCGATCAGCGTGGACTTGCCGTCATCGACACTCCCGCAGGTCAGAAATCGCAGCAGTCCGAGTCCCGCCCCGGCCTTTGCCGGTGCGCCCGCTTCCGCCGCAAGGGTGGCCGGATCGCGCATCAAAAATATCCCTCGCGCTTCTTCCGCTCCATCGACGCCTTCTCGTCATGGTCGATCATGCGCGTGACGCGCTCGGAGGTACGGGCGGTGCGAAGCTCTTCCACGATGTCGGCGATGCTCGCGGCGGACGACTCCACCGCACCCGTCAGCGGATAACAGCCGAGCGTGCGGAAACGCACGAGCTTCTCCATCGGCCGCTCGCCGGGCAGCAGCCGCATCCGCTCGTCGTCCGCCATGACGAGCACGCCCTCGCGCGACACGACCGGGCGGGGTTTGGCAAAATAAAGCGGCACGACCGGAATCTCCTCGGCCTCGACATATTGCCAGACGTCGAACTCGGTCCAGTTCGACAGCGGAAACACCCGCATGGATTCGCTGGGGAAGAGCTGGCAGTTGAACAGATTCCACAATTCGGGCCGCTGGCTTTTCGGCTCCCAGCCGTGGCGCGCTGAGCGGAACGAAAACACGCGTTCCTTGGCGCGGGATTTTTCCTCGTCGCGCCGCGCGCCGCCGATCGCTGCATCGAAGCGATGCATTTCCAGTGCCTGCTTCAGCGCTTCCGTCTTCATTACGCGCGTGTAGGCGGACGAGCCGGAGTCGAACGGATTGATGCCGCGCGCGACACCGTCCTGATTTGTGTACACGATGAGATCGAGAGCATGGCGCTTCGCCATCTCGTCGCGGAACGAGATCATCTCGCGGAATTTCCAGGTCGTATCGATATGCAGCAACGGAAACGGCGGCCGCGCCGGCGCGAACGCCTTCAGCGCCAGATGCAGCATCACTGACGAATCCTTGCCGATGGAATAGAGCATCACCGGGCGGGCGAATTCGGCGGCCGTCTCGCGCAGGATGAAGATCGCCTCCGCCTCCAGTTCGGCAAGACGGGTGGACAGGCGGCGCGGCATAGAACTCACTCTCGGCGTTCGGTGGAGCCAAAAATGCTTGATTTTTCAAGCAGTAACAAGGATTTCTCGAGGTTTATAGGACCATTGTTCCAGCGGAATCAATCCTGCATTTGTCGCAGGGTCATCGCACGGACAGCGAGGTATAGAGCGGCTTGCTCTCGTCCACGGTGATCGCAAGCATATCGTAGCCGTAAAGCTTTTTCCGACGCACGATCGTCGCCGGGAAATGCGCCGCTATGTGGTTCTCCACGACCTCAAGCATCTTTCCATGATAGGAAAGATTGCAGAGAAACAGCTTGTTGCAGAGATAGAGAAGCGGAACGAAGCGCGGAGCCGAGAGCAGATAGAGCTTCGCGATCCCTTCGTGCACGCCGGGCCAATCCAGATTGTAATAATCGTCGACGAAGATGATGCCCTGCGGCACGCTCGCTTCGATGGCGAACAGCACGTCGTTGATCGTGTGCTCGGGCCTATGGCCGCCATCGACGCTGAAGAACGAAAAGCCGCCGCTTTTTCTGCGAATTTCCGCACGCTGATCGGCGTTGAGAGCAAGACTGTCCGCCTCGAGAATCTCCACGGCTCCGCGCGGAATGGATGTCTTGTCGAGATTGTTCTCGAACGAGATTCTGCCGCCGTTCCCGGACTGATCCAGATTAAACTGCTGCTGCGAAAAAATATCGATGGCGAAATTTCCCGCCGGAGCGCCCGCCGTCTTGATCAGGCCGAGCAGGAATTTTCCATGCTGCACGCCGATCTCGGCAACCGGATTGCGGATACCGAGCGAAGCCTGGAAAAGATGCAGCGGCTCGATTGCCTGCCACAAATGCGGCGAGCACCAGCCAAACACTTTCTGGAACGGCCCGCTCAGGTAATCTTCCGCTTCCCGGATCGGCATTTGCACCTCGGATTATTGTATCGTTTGCATGCTAGCGCACCAGACGGCGCAGTGCCCCGACCCCCCACAGCATCACAAAATTCCGGAAGACACGCAGGCGCGCCATGCGCTGGAAGATGTACCAGCCGAGGATGTGCCAGCCAGCAGGTCCGCCCGTCGCGAATTCCGGGTTGTGCGTGTGGATCGTGCTGCGTTCGCCAGTAAGCTTGCTCAGTGCGGGACGCACCGCCAGTACGCGCAGGCAAGGGATGATGCCGTGGGCAAATAGTGTGAGATCGATCCCCATGAAGGGTGGCGGAATGTTTTTTAGAATACGGTCGAGCCCCGAACGCGAATAAACCTGGAAGCTTGTGCTGACCGTCGGCCTGTATGGTGCGAAGATTCTGTAGCCCATGAACGACGCAACCGGGAGCCGGAATCCTGGCTCATGACGGAAGCGCAGCACATCGAAGGCGGGCAGCGCGCGCAGATTCTTCTCTTCAAGAAACAGCCGCACGTCCGGCTGCAGCACGGCATCGTCCTCGGCGACGCAGACGAAATCATCGGGCCCGCCGGCAAGCTCTCGATAAAGCGCGATATGGCTGAGATAGCAGCCAACATCGCCAGGATCGACCTCATGTCCCAGCGGATTGCGGCGGACGCCGTGCGCGTCCATGTCAGCCTTGCTCATCGCGTAGCCGTCGATGGCATCGAAGAACCGGAACGGTATGCCGAGCGCGTCGAGCCGGGCCTGTACCGCCGCGCGCCGGTCGGGTGTTCGCTTGAGACTGATGACGTGGACGGGGATCATCAGAACTCATAACCGAACGTCTGAAGGTCGTCGGCGAAATGTTGTTCGGCAAGTTTTCGAGTATAGGCGGTAAAATATTTTCGATAGTCCCGCTCGCGTTCGCTGCTATTGATATGCGGCATTGTCTCCCGTGGCTTGCCGAGCCTGTCACAGATACGGTCGAAATCAGCTTGCATAGTTTCAAAGCGGATGAGGTCTTCGGTCACGAGCTTGCCGGTTTTACGGTCGCGCAGGATGTTCACCTGCGGCCGCGTGATGTGCATATGCGCGTGGAATTCACTCGGCCAGTTTTCGACAATCTGTTCAAGCGGCATCACTCGCGTATCGCCATTATTCTTCCAGCCGGAAATCAGGCGGTCGAACGGATTGCGCACGGCCGAAAAGACGAAGTAATCCGTGGGCCGCTCGTTCCAGTCCTTTGATTGAACGCCCTGATTGAACCGGTAATAATCCGTGCCCGGCCCGTCGTTGAAATCGTAACCGAACGACCGGACTACCGATGCCCCCGCGCATTTGCGCTGATGAATGAAGATACAACGGTATTTGTGGTCGACCATGGGCAATCCGCTTCGTCAAAACTCATAACCGAACGTCTGAAGGTCATCCGCGAAATACCGCTCCGCCAGTTTGCGCGTAAGCGGATCGAAATATTGACGATAGCCCCGGTCACGCACGCTGACATTGATCTCCGGCAGACGGACGCGAGGCTTTCCAACCTTATCGCTGATGCGGTCGAAATCCTCTTGCAGCGTTTCGTAGCGGATCAGGTCGTCCGTCACGAGCTGGCCGGTGTTGCGGTCGCGCAGAATGTCCACCTGCGGGCGGCTCAAATGTTCGTAGCTGTTCCAGTCCATCGGCATGTTCTGGAGCACGTCGAGCAGCGTCCTGTCCCGCGTGCAGATAAGAAATTTCCACGAGGAAATCAGGCGGTCGAACGGATTGCGCACGGCGGAGAACACAAAATACTTCCGCTCTTCCTCGCTGCGCGACGGCCATGCCATTGCGCGGGCACCGTTATTGTATTTGTGAAAATCGCTTTCATCGGGGACATAGGCGCGGTTGAGCGCGTAGCCACGGTCTTCTTCAGCGAGTTTCTCGACGATTTTCGAGTAGCCCCAGGCATGGGCAATCGCCATGCCGGCCACCTTGCGCTGGTGGATGAAAATAAAGCGATGCTTGTGGTCGATCATACCAATAAAGGCTTCCTTCCTCAAAAATCGTAATTGAAAGCTTCCAAATCTTCTGAAAACTGCTTCTCAGTCAATCTTCGAGTATGTGGTGTAAAATATCTTCTGTAGTCGCGCTCGCGAATACTCGCATTTGCGTGCGGTAAATCAAATCGTGGCTTTCCAATTTTATTGCATATTCGATCAAAATCGGATTGCAATGTTTCGAAACGAATTAAATCATGAGTGACTAATTGTCCCGTTTCTTTGCTTCGCAGCATATCAATTTGCGGACGCGTAATATGACCCCAAGCTGGCCTCTGTTGCGGCCAGTTCTCCACGACTTGCTCTAATGGAAGATGCTTAGTCTCTTCAATATGCTTCCAACCAGAGATTAGCCTGTCAAACGGATTACGAACGACGGAAAAAATAAAATAATCTGCGGGCCTATCGGTCCAATTCTTCGATTGGACCCCATCATTATAAATATGAAACGATCCATCTTTATCGTCGAAATTTTTAAAATTAAATGCTCTTGAAATAGAAACGCCCGCGCATTTCCTTTGATGTATAAAAATACAGCGATATTGATGATCGATCATAAGAATATTATATAAAATTGAATAACCAAGGTAAAGAGAGCGGAAATTGGCGATGGGTCAATTGTTGGAATCAGATCAGTGGTAACAAAAAAAATTCCACAGAGAAAACTTTGGGGAGGCGTTCTAGCAAAAATGATTCGCAAAAACGTATTCTGGATAAACACACATCCAAATCCATCCAAAAAGAATTTGATAAATTAAAAGAAATCCTAAAAAATTTAGTTTTCTGACCTTGAATTAGATTTGTCGATCCATGCGGTTTTCTTGAACCTACAATTTTTCTGCAATAACTATTTGTGCTTTAGGCATTGCTGTATCTAGTGCCTCCTTACAGATTTTCCCTTCAGGCAACTTAAGAACTTCATCCCAAGTCTTAGCCCAATAATCGAGTACAGGGTGCCTTTTGGTTTCTGGGTCTAAGCGGCATTTCCAATGAAGAGTGGTTAGAACTGCTTGGTAGAAGCCATGAAAGAAATGTCCCTTGATTCGCAAACCAACCTGTTCGACCATTCTGGCAAATTCGTCACGCTCGATGATACGCACATGGTTCGGCTTCATGAACGCGCTCGGTGGAGCGACTTTCTTGCGTGCATGTTCATGAATGGAATCGGGCACGGTCATCACATAAAGCGCGCCCCGCTTGCCGATGCGCGCCATCTCGCGGAGCACAATGGCCGGATCGTCCACGTGCTCTAACACTTCCGTGCAGATGATGCGGTCGACGATTTCGGATTCAAGCGGCAGCGGATTGCCATCGCTTTGAATCACTGAAAATTCCGCTTTTCCAAGCAGCCTCAATTTACTTTCGGTTTTTTCGACACGCTCCGGGTCGATGTCGATGCCGATGACTTTCTTGGCAAAATGCGCGCAAAATGAAAGTTTGCCGCCGTCACCGCACCCCACATCGACCACGGTATCGTCCGGCCTAATCGAAACTCCAGTATACAGTTCAGCTGTTTCAAAGGTCTGCCACCCGCTGCGTCTGTGATCGTTTCGCGCCACCGCCTGGTAATCGACCTGAACTCCGTTCGATCCGGAGCCGGTCAGCGTCCCTGCTTTCTTCCTGAATTCCTCCGAACGAATGAACTCCTCGATCAGCTCGCCGAGCTTCGCGCCCTGCTTCAGCCGGGCGCGGTAGTTTTGCAGTCCGCCGGGATCGGGCTCCCGGCCCAGCACGCCCTCATAAAGCGCGCGGATGATTTCGTCGTCGGAAAGCGTCGGCATCGTATTGTACCTGTACGGCGGGCGGCTCGTAGGCGTCCCTGCAATCATTGCGCGAAACGGCAACGCCGCCAATCCCCGGTCATTCTCCCCGGCGAAAAATCCGCCCGATCGCGGCCCGCAGCCCGCCGCCGACGCCGGGGCTGAGCATTGCCTCCACCTGTTGCAGCGGCATGCGGAGGATGCGCGCCTCGCGGTCCATCACGCCGTAGCTGAGGATCGCGTCCTCGCCCGCGAAGCAGAGCCCGGCGCAGAACTCGACCCGCTCGTTCTCGAAGCGCCAGTCCGCCGACGCGCGCGTGATCCTGAACGCGTCGTCGAACTCCACGAACGCATGGTCGTAGCGGATCGCCGGCTCGCTGCGCCGGTGCAGGACGCAGAGCCAGCGCCCGCGATAGCGCACGCATTGCGAGGAGCCGGACCAGCCGTGGAATCGCGGCAGGCCCGGATTCAGCTCGGCGAACTCCGGGATTTCGTCGCGCACGCCGCGCACGACCTGCATCGGCGAGATGCGGTAGATCCAGACCACGCTGTCGCCGCGCGCGAGCGGCATCCAGTTCTTTTCGAACGGATTTTGCAGTGGCGAGCGAATATACGAACAGGCCGCGATGCGCGCGCCCTCCAGCCGGCACAGCGCCATCGCGGTGACGACCGGCTTCACCCGCTCCAGCGCCGTCGCGGAGAACCACCACTCGCCGCGCCGGCGAAAGAGCCGCCCGTCCTCGAAGCCGCGCTCCGCGCGCCCGTGCCGGAAGCCGCTGTCGTCCACCTGCTCGACGCCGGTCATTTCCAGCGCGCGGTCGAACGTCGCCATCCACATCGTGGAGCCGATGCCGCCGGCGACGGGCATGTGATAGCCGTTCGGTTTCAATCGATAGTTCACGGCGCGGATCAGCGCGCGGAAGCCATCGCCGTCGCGCGCGACGGAAGGATTGCACACCAGTTCCACGCCCGGCACCGTGATCGGCACGATCCTCGCCTCCGCGAGATCGCGGAGGATCAGGGGCTGGGGGACTTCGCTCACTTCTGTTCCGCGATCACGAGTTCCTCCAGCGCGATGCCGAGCATGCGCTCGTCGATGGAAATACCGAGCCGCGCCGGAGACGTGGGATACTTGATGTCGAAGCGGATGCGGATTTCGCCCCCGGGATGCGCCGGGATTTCCGCCGTGCGCGACACATGCTCCCATTCGTAGACCCGGCTGCGGCTGAACCTCCATTGCGCGAGGCGCGTGCCGTTCGCCGACACGTTCACATTCATGCTGCCGTTGATCGCATTGACATAGGCCGTCAGCCTTGCGCTCAGAATCAGCGGACGCGCGGTTTTTGCGAGATTAAAGGCAAGCTCGGCGGTGTCGCCATCCGACCAGGATCCCTTGCCGTATTCGAACTGGCTCCAGCCGGAAAAGAGATAGCGCCGCGCATCGACCTCTTTCGTGAAATCCAGCGGCAGGCCGAGCGGATAGCCAATGTCGCGCGGCTTGAGCCGGCCGAATTCTCCGTCGTCCTGTCTCAAAGCGGGCGGCAGCTTCAGAAAATCCAGCAGCCGTTCCCGCACGAGCGGCGAAGAACAATAATTTTTCAGCGCCGCATTCGCTTCCTTCGCCATCGCGCAATAGCGCGCCGGGTCCTGTTTCGCGACGCGATAGCTTTCACGGAATGCGCGGGCGATGGATTCGGTATCCACCTGCTGCGAACGCGCCGCCATCACATTGCGCGGATCGGGCGGCCACGACGCCGCGCGCGGCGAGGAACGCAGCAGAAACGCATTCGCCTCCGAGATGTAATCCTCCATCGCCGTATGACGCGGCGAGATCGCGGGCTTTCCGCCCGACATATATTCCATCAGCGGCAGGCACTGCCCCTCGCCGATCGACGCATTCACCGCATAGGTTGTTGCGCGAAAGAGTTTTTCATATTCCTCGTCGTTCAGGTAACTGTTGACCAGAATAACGCGGCAGCGGAACGGCATTTGCCGGAACAGCTCCAGCATGATGCGTTCCAGCGGCACGCTGGATTTTCGCGAGACGAGCTTGAGGACGAGTATCGCGTCTTCCGCGTCGCGCAGCGCCCAGCAGAATGCTCGCAGGATGGCATTCAGATTCTTGCGCCCATCGAACGGATTGAGCACGGACGTATAGACCACGCCTGCAAGCTCGGCCTCGTTGGCCTTGCCCTTGTCGCCTCGCTCGAGCTGCTTGTAGGCGGTCGCGATTTTCTTCCAGTCGAATGTTCTTGTATCGGTGACCGGGTCGGCCGCCCGGATCGTCACCGCTTTCGCCAGCGGATCGGCGTCCGGCAATGCCATCGCCGCATAACGGTCCCACACCGGAGCGGGAATCGAGGCGACGGGAAATGCCTCACCCATCGCCTTCTTCACCGCGCCGACGGCGAAGCTCGAATGGGTGATCGCGCGGCCCGTGGCATTCAGCGCATAGCGCCAGTCCTGAAATGTCTCGCCGAACCAGGTCTCCGACGGGATCGTGTCAAACTCCCATGCGAAGACCGGAATCGTCGGGCACGAAAGACCGAGCGTTGTCCGGTGCGGCGGCGAGAACGAGAGGAACACGCACTCTTCACCGCGCTTCTTCGCATCGAGATAGATCGGGTCGACCTCGGTGCCGGGCTTCTGCACCTGCCTCACCGTGCCGAGTTTTTCCAGCGCCGGCAGGAATTCCTTCAGCACAAAATAATAGCTGTACTCCGACAGGCCGAGATTGCTCTCGATCGTCGTCTTGTTGGTTTCGGAGTAAACGATGAAGATCATGCTGCGCGTTTCATCCGCTCAGGAAAATTCGGCGAGTTTCGCCTGTCGGAAAAATTCGGCGAACTGCATCGACAGGGATTTCACAGAGCAGTGGGCAGACGTCGATTGCGCCGCCTGTTTCGAGAGCGCCTCGTAGCGTTCGCGGTCTTTCGCGAGCTGATAGCTGCGCTCGAACTGCTCGTGCAGCGACTGCCAGTTCACGTCGTAACGGGAAGCGGGAAACGTCTTCGTCCCCTCCAATCCCATGCTCTCGGCCAGCATTGCATCCACCAAAAGCGCGTTCTCCGCATTCGCATAATCCTGAAACGCCGGAATCGCGGCAACGATGGCAGGCACGCCGCGCGCCATGAACTCCACGACGGAAAGACCGCCCTCCGGTGCGCCTGAAGCATGAACATAATAACTCGCAACGGAAACCAGCCGCTCATACGTTTCATGGTCAAGCGGTCCGCGAAAAGCGACGACCCGGCACTGCACCGGCGCATAGCGGCAGAGCATCTCGATCAGCACGGACGAAGAGCGGTCGAGATCCGGGCCCGCGAGACGAAGCACCAGTGTGACATCGGCAACATTCCGGAAAGCATCGCAGAACGCGGAGATGAGCTCGAATGAATTCGCGTTTTCGGTGAGGGCGTCGAAATCCGAAACATAAACGATGCCGCGCAACTGCGTCGTTCCTTCCGGCGCGCGTTCATTCACTCCTGGCGGGGAGATGCCCGCGGGTCCGCTGCGAAGCGGCTCTGGAGCAGGGATCGCGCGAAACGCGAGCGGCCGCACCTGTGGGACCAGAAAATCCGGCGATAGCCGCATCGACAGACTGTCGAGCACGCCTGAACCGAATTTGATTTCAGACTCAGCAGGTGGAGAAATCCGCCCGGAATTAACACGCTCATTTTCCGGTGCCGGATACGCCACCGTACCGGCACAGAACTGTTCGCCGAGCAGGGTCTTGATGCCCCGCCGTGCGGCCGCCGAGGGCACGATGACCCGGCTGCAACGCGTCAAGCGTTGGCCCCATTCGCGAAGCGCTCTTTCGATCAGCAGGTTTTCGATGCCGATATTGGGAGCCGATTCCGCGAACAGCACGGCACGGATACCAAGCTCGGCGGGCATCTGCTCCGCCGGGCCGAACCATACGAGCAGATCGTTTTCATTCGGAACGGCGGCGCGTTCCGAAACGGCAGCGATATTGTCGATACGCTCCACCGGACCGAATTCTGCGAGCGCTGCCTGATAGCCAGCGGACGCGTCACGGCCCGAATAGGGAGACCGCATCCAGTCCGGCGGACGGACGCCCTCTTCGGGAACGTACATCAGGAATTTCATCGCTCACCGGATGAAAAGAATCTGCAAGTATTAAAATACCAAGGGCGCACGCGCCAATTCTCTACACCGGGCGATAAATGTCGAGGAGTTTCAAAGCAAAAAATACAGACGCCCAATCCTATAACGGCTCGGGCGCCTCGCTGCTTCGTCTTTTTTTGCTACTTCGCCGGTACGAGCCGCAAGCGACGGGCAAGCGACGGCAAGCGACGGGTATGTGTTGAATATTCAATCCACGCCGACCATCACATCGCTGTCCTTGACGACGGCATAGGCGCTCTGGCCGGCGGCAAGCTTCAGTTCATCCACCGACTCGTTGGGGATCGCCGCGGTCACGATCTGGCCGCCGATGTCGATCTTCCCATGGGCGGTTGTCGTGCCCTTTTTCCCTTCGACGATCTTTCCCTTCAAGCGACTGCGTGCGCTGAGTTTCATGGTCACACGCCTTGCGCCGTCGCGTTCGGGAAGAACAGCGACTGGCCGTTGATCTTGTAGTTGGCAATCGCCTTCTGGCCTTCCGGCGAAATGAGCCAATCGATGAAAGCCTGACCGAGATCTTTCTTGACGTGCTTGTGCTTCTCCGGATTCACGAGGATCACGCCGTACTGGTTGAAGAGCTTGTTGTCGCCCTCGACCACGATGTCCAGCTCGCCCCGGTTCTTGAAGTGGAGCCATGTGGCGCGGTCGGAAAGGACATAGCTGTTGGAAGCCGAAGCGGTGTTGAGTGCGGCGCCCATGCCCTGGCCGATTTCCTTGTACCAGGGTCCTTTGTCGGCGGCGATGTCGATCCCGGCCTGCTTCCAGAGATTGAGTTCGGCCGAGTGCGTGCCCGACTTGTCGCCGCGTGAGATGAAAGCGGCGCTCTTTCCCTTGATCGCTTTCAATGCGCCGACAATATCCTTGGAGCCTTTTACTCTGGCCGGGTCGCTCTTCGGTCCGATCAGGACGAAATCGTTGTACATGACCGGAAAGCGCTTCACGCCGGCGCCTTCGGCCACGAATTTTTCTTCCTGTCCCTTCGCGTGCACGAAGACGACATCCGCGTCACCGCGGCGGCCGGTGTCGAGCGCCTGTCCGGTACCCTGCGAAACGACCTTCGCCTCAATGCCGGTCTTCGCCTTGAAGATTGGCAGCAGATGATTGAAGAGGCCGGAGTCGGTGGTGGATGTCGTGGACGACACGACGATGGATTTTTCCTGGGCAATCGCTTGACCGCAAAGTCCGGCCGAAACGGCCAACACGGCGGCGAGAATGATCCGGCGGCTCAACGTGTCTTCCTCCTTCTTATGGTTCAAAGGACAAGATCGCCGCGCAGGAACGCGGCGGCCTGCGGTGTGGCGGGTGACGTAAAGAAAGCTTCGGAGGTCGAGTATTCGGTGAGCTTGCCGCGCACGAGAAAGGCGATGTCGCCTGCGAGCCGGCGCGCCTGGCCGAGGTCGTGCGTCGCCATCACGATTTTGATGCCGGCATCCGACGTCGAACGGATGATGTCCTCGACGGCCTTCGTCGCGGCGGGATCAAGCGAAGCGGTCGGCTCATCGAGAAAAAGCACGTCCGGGTTTAGCGCGAGTGCGCGGGCCAGCGCCAGCCGCTGCTGCTCGCCGCCGGAAAGACGACGGGCGGGCCGGTCGCGAAGACGCTCAAGCCCGACCTGCTTCAAAAGCTGCGCGATGCGTTCGTCGCGCGCGGAGCGGCTGCCGGATGCGAGCACAAAATCGATATTGGCCGCGGCGGTTCTCCGCAGCATGACCGGCCGCTGAAACACCATCGCGCAGCGCTCGCCCTGATTGTTGCGGCCACCCCACGTGATGCGCCCGCTTGATGCCTCGATCAGTCCCATGCAAAGCCGGATCAGCGTGCTCTTGCCGGAACCGTTCGGGCCGACAAGTATCGTCGGCTTTCCCGGTGCAATGGCAAGCGATACGCCGTCGAGAATGGTGACGTCGCCCGCGCGAACGCTCGCCTGATCGATGTGGATGGGAAGATCGCTCATGCCCGCATGCATCGCATCAGCCCGCACGTAGTTCGCCGACGCGGCGCACGCCCCACGCCATCGCATTGATCGCCAGCACGATGGTGATGAGAACGACACCGAGACCCATCGCCAGCGGCAGGTCGCCCTTCGACGTTTCCAGTGCGATCGCAGTCGTCATGGTGCGGGTGAAGCCGTCGATGTTGCCGCCGACGAGAATGACCGTACCCACTTCCGCCGAGGCACGGCCGAAGCCTGCAAGCAGCGTGGTCATCAGGCTGAAACGTCCGTCCCACAGAAGCGTCACGACGCACCGAACCGGGCCGACGCGCATTGCATTCAGCTCGTCGCGATATTCCTCCCAGAGATCCTCGATGGTCTGGCGCGAGAGTGCCACGATGATCGGGAGCACGAGCAGCGCCTGCGCGATGATCATTGCTCTCGGCGTAAACAGAATTCCCCAGTGACCGAGCGGGCCGGAGCGCGAGAGCAGCAGGAACACGACAAGCCCGACGACGACCGGCGGCAACCCCATGAACGCATTCATGGTGACGACAAGCACCGAGCGGCCGGGAAAACGGGAGAGCGCCAGAAACGCGCCCAGCGGGAAGCCCACGAAAGCCGCGAGTGCAACGGCGCAGACACTCACATAAAGAGAGAGCGCGACAATCGAATAGAGTTTGGCCTCGCCGCTGAAAATCAGATCAAACGCGTTTGCGCCTTCGGACATGGCTCCTCCGGAGGCTTCGATTGCACTGATTACTGATTAGGTCAATTTATGTAAAATAGACAATAATATGCGTTTAAACGCAGGATAAAATGGCTCCTATCTCTCAGTGAAAGCAGTATTCAGCGAACGACGTGAAAGCGGGAAATACCGTCGTTCGCCATCTGCGCGACGAGTTGCAGCTCCCAGTCGATATAGCCCTGCATCGCGGCGCGGGCGTTGTCGGTGCCCTCATAGGGACGCTTGTAGAGATCGATCTGCGGCGAAATCCAGGAATGCCTGTCGCTTTCCAGCGGACGGCCGGATTTTTCCCAGGCGGCTGTTCCGCCCCCAAGGGCGCGTACTGGCCGCTTCGTGGCCTCGCGCGCGAATTGCACGGAACGCAACGCAAGTTCGCCGTCCGGCGAGGTCAATGTAATCGCACCGGCGCCCGGAAGTTTCGCCAGATCTTCTGCAAAGCGGGATGCGATCAGGAAATGTGCACCGGGAATGTGTGACATGCGATAGACGTTGCTGCGGGCGAGATCGGCGACCGTGATGGATTTTTCCTTCGCCAATTCCTCGACGCCGACCGTCTTCATGCCAACGGGTAGCGGCGGCCGCTTTGACACGGGCACACTGTGCTCGCCGCAATCGAGCACGTTGGTGCGCAGCACGCTTACATCCCATCCCATCTGCATCAGCCATGACGCGGTCATCTGCGCCCGCACGCCGTCGTCGTCGAACAGCACGACCCGCGCCCCGCGCACCGCGGCCCATTCGTCGATCGCCTGCACAAGCTGTCCGCCGGGGGCGGAACGAAAGCCCTTCGGGCGCGCGGCCGCATATTCCTCCGGCGAACGCACATCGAACAGATAGAGCGTGCGCGTGTCCCGCTCGCCGATGAACTGCTCAAGGATTTTCCGGTCGATCAGCGGCACGCCGACCTTGCGGGCGAAATGTTCGGCATTGGCGCGCGCCGCCGCGAGCGTCTTTTCGCTCGGCTCGGTGTGGCGGCGCTGCTGGCCGCTATCGAGCGCGAAGCCTTCCAGCGTCCAGCCGATCGTGCCGTTGCGAAGGGCCGCGACCTTGTTCGGGATGCCCGCGTTCACCAGCGACTGCGTGCCGATGATGCTGCGGGTGCGGCCCGCGCAATTCACGATCACCATGGTCTCGGGGTTAGGTGCCAGATCGCGCACGCGCAACGCAAGCTCGGCACCCGGCACGCTGATCCCGCCCGGGATCGACATGGTGCGGTATTCCTCGAAGCGGCGGGCATCCAGCACGACCACATCGGCTTTGGATTCCAGCAGCGATTTTACTTCGCTGGCGGAAAGCGACGGCGTGTGGCGGATCGCCTCCACCAGTTCCCCGAAGGATTTGCTCGGAACGTTCACATCGCGGAACACTTCGCCGCATTCACGATACGCGCTCAGCCCGTCTTCCAGCAGCGAGACATGTCTATAGCCCAGCGCCTCGATGCGGCGTGCGGCGGGCGCGGCGAGCCCCTCGCCGTCGTCATACACGATGACGGGCGCCGTCATGCGCGGGACGAGATCGAGCATGCGCATTTCGATCTCGCCGAGCGGAACGTTCACGGCAAAAAACGGGTGCGCCTCCGAGTAAGGCCCTTCTTCGCGCACGTCGATGAGGGCGACTTCCTCGCCGGCGCGCCACATCTGGCGCAGGGTCAGCGGGGAAGTCGTGCGGCTCATCGGATTCAGGCTGCGAGGCCGCGGCGGCGAAGCACCGCCTGCTCGCTCGGACGGCGGCCGCGGAATTCGCGATAGGCGTCGGAGGGATCGAGCGAGAAACCGGACGAATAGACGTGATCGTGCAATTTCTTCGCGGTCGAAGCATCGAAAATATCGCCCGCCTCCTCGAATGCGGAGAAGCCGTCGGCCGCAAGCACATCCGACCAGAGATAAGAGTAATAACCGGCGGCATAGCCGTCGCCGGAAAACAGATGCCCGAAATGCGGCAACCGATGACGCATCACGATCGCGTCCGGCATGCCGATCCTTTCGAGCGCCTGTTTCTCGAACTCCGTTACGTCAAGGTCCGCCGTGTCCTCCACCTGATGCAGGTCGAGATCGACAATCGCCGACGAGACATATTCCACGTTGGCAAAGCCCTGGTTGAAGTTGCGCGCGGCCAGCACGCGCTCCAGCAGGGCCTTCGGCATCGGCTCATTGGTCTTGTAGTGCACGGCGTATTTGCCGAGGACTTCCGGTTGATCGAGCCAGTTCTCGTAGATCTGCGAGGGAAATTCCACGAAGTCGCGATGCACGCTGGTGCCGGAAATCATCGGGAAGCGCACGTTTGACAGAAGCCCGTGCAGCCCGTGGCCGAATTCGTGAAACAGCGTCTTCGCGTCGTCGAAGCTGAGCAGGCTCGGCTCGCCGTCAGCGGCCTTGGCGAAGTTCATCACGTTGACGATGATCGGGCGGATATTGCCCGCGAGCTTTTCCTGCGTGCGATAGGCGCTCATCCAGGCGCCGCTGCGCTTGGAGGGGCGCGCGAAATAATCGCCGTAGAACAGGCCGACATGGGTTCCGTCGGCGGCGGTCACTTCCCATGCGCGCACGTCCGGGTGATAGACCGGCACGTCGTTCCGCTCCTTGAACGTGAGGCCGAACAGGCGCGAAGCCGTGTCGAACGACGCCTCGATCATGCGGTCGAGCTGGAAGTACGGTTTCAGCTCGCCCTCATCGAGATCGAATTCCTGCCGGCGTCGGCGCTCCGAATAGTAGCGCCAGTCCCACGGCGCGATGTCGAAATTGCCGCCCTCTGCGCGCACCATTTCCTGCAGCGCTTCCTGCTCGCGGTTGGCCTGCGCCAGCGCCGGCGTCCACACCGACTCCAAGAGTTCGCGCGCGGCTTCCGGTGTTTTCGCCATGCTGTCGTCGAGCTTGAAATGGGCGAAGCTCGGATAGTCCATCAGCCGCGCCCGTTCGTTGCGCAGCGCCACCATCTCGGCGACGATCTTCCGGTTGTCGGTCTTGCCGCCATTCTCCCCGCGTGCGATCCACGCCCGCCAGGCGGCCTCGCGCAGATCGCGGCGAGAAGAGAACTGCAGAAACGGCTCGATCATCGAGCGGCCAAGCGTCATTACGTGCTTGCCCTTAAGCCCGCGCTCCTCGGCGGCTTCTTCCGCGGCGGCAATCAGAAAATCCGGCAGGCCGGCAAGGTCGTCCTTCGATTCCAGCGGCAGCGTGTAGGATTTTTCGTCGGCGAGCAGGTTCTGGCCGAATTCGGTGCCGAGCGCCGCCTGCCGTTCGCTGATTTCCGCGAGCCGTTTCTTGGAGTTCTCATCAAGTGCCGCGCCCGTGCGCACGAACGCGGTGCGATACCGTTCCAGCACCTGCCGCTGTTCCGGCGAGAAGTTCAGTCCGTGCCGCCGCGCATAGACATGTTCGACGCGGCCATAGAGCGCCTCGTCGAGGTAAATCGAATTCCGGTGCCGGGCGAGCTTCGGCGCGATCTCGCGCTCCACCTTCTGCAGTTCGTCGTTGGTGTGGGCGCCGCTCAGGTTGAAAAACACCATCGACACCTGGCGCAGGCCGTGGCCGGAGAGTTCCAGCGCCTCGATGGTATTTTCGAACGTCGGGTCCGCGCGCCGTTTCGCGATCACATCGATCTCGGCCCGGTGGGCGGCCAGCGCCACTTCGAAGGCGGGCATGAAATGGGCGGGCACGATTTCCGCGAAGGGCGGCGCCCCGAAGGGGGTGGTCCATTCCTGCAAGAGGGGGTTTTCGGAGAGGTTCTGCTGTCTTGCGGGGGAATTCTGCACGCGCCTGCCTTCTTGATTTCACGTTGAGCGCAGGCCGCCGGGCCTGCCCTATCAGTCTCTATATAAGGTGTGTGACCGATTTGAGGGAATAGCGGAAAGCCGATTGATTTCGCCTTAAGGCGGAAAATTCTCCTGCCCTGTCAAATACTTTGCACGCTTGCTAGGTTGACGCATATTTCAGTCGAATTTGAAATCCGCACCATGAAGTCGTTCTTTCGAAGGCTCCTCTGGTCGATTACTCGAAATCCGGCGACCGCTCCGAGCAGAGATGATGTCGTGAATGCCTACCGGCTGTTTTTGGGGCGCAGCCCCGAGAACGAACAAGCGATCGAGCGTCATATCGGCCCCCACAGTACAATCTGGTCGCTGATCCGCGACATACAGAATTCGCCGGAAGCAAAGCGATACCGGGTCTGGGTGGCAAGCGGGGACGTCTCCCGCTACAAAAGCAAAGTCGATATCAGCGTAACGCCGCAAGAATTCGCGCGGATGATGTCGCATGTGGAGAAAGTGTGGACCGATTACGGCAAAAACGATCCGTATTATTCCGTCCTGAGCAATCCGAAATATCACTCCGAAGGCATGAACCACGCCCAGCGAGAGGAATTCTACGCAACCGGAAAACGCGATATTGAGTTCCTGCATTTACTGTTCGAGCGGAATGGAATCCCGTTTCCCAAGCGACCATCGATTTGCGAACTGGGCTGCGGACTTGGCCGCGTCTCGGAGCATCTCGCAAAACTTGCTTCAAGATTCACCGGCATCGACATCAGCGCTACCCATCTTGAACACGCAAGGTCGCGTGTGTCCGCGGATAATGCGTCGTTTGTGCATCTGGGCGATTATCTGAAAAGCACCGAGACATTCGACCTGTTCTTTTCCGTCATCACCTTGCAGCACAATCCGCCGCCGGTGATGGCCCATCTTCTCGATGCGTTCCTGGGGCGGATCAATCCGGGCGGGTTCGCCTGTTTCCAGATTCCCTGCCACATCTATGACTATAACTTCACCGCAAAAAGCTATCTCGCGGGAAAACACAAAGCGGACTTTATGGAAATGCACGCGCTTCCGCAGCGGCATGTATTTCCGATTCTGGAGAAGCACGGATTGAAACCGGTCGAAGTTTTCGTCGATGCCCATATCGGGCCGGCAGGACATTCCTACGAATTTTTCGCGCGCAAGGCTTAAGGCCTGCGCGGATCGACCCCCAGCGGGCGCGTGAAAAACTTTCGCAGCGAGCCCGGCATCAGGTCCACCAGCCGGGCACCGGCGGCCAGTGCCGCCGGAAACGCAATCAAGGCCTCTTTCGCATCTAGACCGGAACGAATCCGCGAGGAGGCTTCGGCAACGCCGATCTCCTGCGAACGATAGCCGGAAAGCTGTTTCGTCATCGGCGTGCCGACAAAGCCCGGACAGATGACGCTGACCGACACGTTGTAAGGTTCGAGAGCGTCACGCAGCGACATGCCGTAAGCGTAGGCGGCGGCCTTGCTCGCCGAATAGCTCGGGCACCAGGAGAGCGGGGTCAGCCCGGCGATCGAGGACATGATGGCAATTTGTCCCCGGCGGCGTTCGATCATGCGCGGCAAGAGAGGATGTACAGTATTCACCACCCCGCCCACATTCGTCTCGAACACCGCGAGACTGTCCTCGGCGGTTTCGGGCGAGTTGCCGTCGGGACTCCCGCGCAGGATTCCGGCATTCGCAATCAATAGATCGACGGCATGCTTCGCGTCAAAATCCGCGAGCCATGCCTGCATCGTTTCGCGATCGCGCACATCGATCGCACCGATGACGGCTTCGGCTCCATGCGCGCGGCAGGCGGAGGCGGCTTCATTCAGCCTTGCCGGATCGCGGCCGATCAGCGCAAGCCGGTTTCCCGCCTTCGCATAATCTTTTGCGAGTGCCAGTCCAATCCCGCTGGATGCGCCGGTGATGACAATGTTGCGCGGCATGGAGAGAACTCAGACGTTTGAACCGAACTTTCCGGAGAGGTCATCCATGAGCAGGCTTGCCCAGGGACTTGATCGTTTCACCGATACGTTTCCATTCCTCGGCGACAATATCGAGCGCCTCCACGATATCACTTTCGCTATGGGCGGCACTCAGGAAAAACCGCAACCGGGACGCTTTCGCGGGAACACCCGGATACATCACCGGCTGCACGTTGATGCCACGCTCATAGAGCTTCTGCGACAGCAGCGCCGCAGGCAGCGAATCATGCATCATGATCGGGGCGACGGCGGTGCCCGCACCCGTGCCCGGATCGAGCCCCCGTTCGCGGGTGAGCTTCAGGAACAGCGCGCCATTCTTCTGCAGGCGCGTTACCCGCTCCGGTTCACGAAGCATCAATTCCAGCGCCTTGTGCGCGGAAGCCGCGATCACCGGAGGCATGGCGACGCTGTAAACGAACACCCCGGCGGTGCATTTCAGATAGTCGATCAGGTCCGCCGAACCGGCGATATATCCGCCGCAGGCGCATAGCGTCTTGGAAAGCGTACCCATCCAGATGTCGACATCCTTCGGGTTCGCGCCGAAATGCTCGGCGATGCCGCCGCCGTGCTTGCCGAGCACGCCGAGCGCATGCGCCTCGTCCACCATCAGCCATGCACGATGCCGGTTTTTTAGTTCGATCAGGCGCGGCAGGTCCGGCCAGTCGCCGTCCATGCTGTAGAGGCCTTCGACCACGATCATCGCCCGCTCATAGGAGCCGCGATGCGCGGTCAACATTTCCTCAAGGTTGTCGAGATCGTTGTGACGGAAGCTTCGACGGGCGGCATTCGAGAGCATGCCGCCCATCACCGCGCTGTTATGCATCGCCGAGTCGTGGAAGAGAATGTCCTTCTGTCCGAGCAACTGGCCGATCACGCCGAGATTGGTGGCATATCCGCTGACAAAGGTGACGCAATCCTCCACGCCGTAGAGTGATGCGAGGGATTGTTCGAGCGCGCGGTGAACCGGCCGCTCGCCGGAAACATGCCGGCTGCCCGACGCGGACACACCGTAGCGATCCACCGCCTTTTTTGCAGCGGCAACAATCTCCGGATGCCCGTTCAACCCGAGATAGTCATAGGAAGAAAAATTCAAGAGCGAGCGTCCGCCAATCTCGGCGCGAGGGCCGGAGCGGGCTTCGTGCATGCGGAAATAAGGGTTCTCAATTCCGAGTTTGGCGCCGATCTCGCGCTGGAGCTGAAACTCCTCATATCCGGGCAATGTACGGAAATCCGTATCGCCGGAGTGCGACGCCGGCGATTTCTGCATCGGCGGAAGCTCCGCCTGCATTCCCCGAACGCGGGCGAACAGCCTGTCGCGGGCTTCCTTGTCGGATGGATCGGTCATCGTCAGGAAAACAATCTTGTCTGGCGCCTTGGCGCGTTGGCAATGGTCTCGATCATTTCAATCTGGCTCCTGTCCGGCTCCGCCATGTGCTTGGCGGCAAGCACAGCAGGGGCGTTTCCAGTTGTGGCAGCAACCTCTCCGCTTGCCTGCGCAATGATCTCATCGGCAATCTTCGTGACGGTCAATTCGGAGGTGGAGCCGGAAAACGGCGCCTGGATGTTGAATGAATTCTCGATATTGAGCGCAAGCTCCAGTGCCATCAGGGAATCGAGTCCCATCTCGCCGAGCGGACGGCTGCGGCTGATGTCGGTTTCGCGGAAGCGCAACACTTTCGCGATGTGCGAGACGATGACATTCGCGACCTTGACGCGGACGGATTCGATCGCCTCGGTCTGAAGCAATGCATGCAGGTCGATTTCCGCACCCCCCTCGGCCATCTCCGCCGCGGCCTGCGCGAAAATCTTGAACGTCGGTGAACGCAGCAGCTTCAACCGGTCGCGTGCCATGCTCCGGTCATACGGCGCGATGGTGATGACGGACAATTCGGCCGAAAGCCGCGACTGCTCGATGGCGGTCGCCATGTGATCGAGCGCTTCCCGCGCCGTCATGCCTTTGACCTTGCGAAGCTTGGACAAGCTCGCCTGCAGGCGCTCGTTGCGCGCAAACACGCCGACATCGGTGATCGGACCCCACCCGACGGCAAGGGCCTGAAGGCCGAGCTTGCGGCGGCGGCGTGCTACCGCCTCCATATAGGCATTCGCCGCGACATAATTGCCCTGGCCTGGATTGCCGATCAGCGTCGTCACCGAGGAGAACAGCACGAAATATTCCAGCGGCAACGAGCGGGTGAGACGATCGAGGTGGTTCGCTCCTTCAACCTTGGGAGCGAGCACGCGTTCAAAACGCTCGGCGTTCAGGTTTGCGATCACGGCATCGTCCAGCACCATCGCCGCATGGATCACGCCGCATACCGGCGGCATGGATTTTGAGATGTTCGCGAGAAAGGTTTCGAGTGCCGCACAATCGGAAGCATCGAGCGCGGCTTCGAGTATTTTCACGCCGCGCTTCTTCAGTTTGGCAAGCGCAGCTTTTGCTTCTTCGCTGGCGGCTCCCTTGCGTCCGATCATGACAAGGTGGCGAGCGCCGCGGTCGGCAAGCCACTCGGCGGTCTCCAGACCGAAGCCGCCGAACGCGCCGGTGATCAGGTGTGTGCCTTTTGAATTCACCTTGAAGGGCGATGCGGCAGCCTTGACGTCCTGCAGCGGCGGCGGCGTCACTACGATCTTGCCGATATGCCGCGACTTTTGCATGAGCTGGAACGCGCGCGCGATGTCGTCGGCCGGAAACACGGAATACGGGAGCGCCCTATAGGTGCCCTGTTCGAAGAACGACATCATGTTGCGGAACAGCCGCGACGCGGAATTCCGGTTCCTGGACAGCAACTGGTCGACGTCCACGCCGAAATAACTGAGATTTTTCCGGAAAGGACGCAGGCCAATATGGGTGTTGCCGACATAGTCGCGCTTTCCGATTTCGACGAAGCGCCCGAACGGGCTCAGGCACTCGATGGAAAGCTCCATCGCCTCGCCCGCGAGGCTGTTGAGAACTACATCCGCGCCGCTGCCGGTGATCGTTAGCACGCCATCCAAAAAGGAGTTGCTGCGGGAATCGAGCACATGTTCGATGCCCATGGCGCGCAGCATGTCCCGTTTTGCCTTGGAGCCTGCGGTCGCGATGATGCGGGCACCGCAGGTGCGGGCCATCTGGATCGCGGCCATGCCCACGCCACCGGCCGCGGCATGGATCAGAACCCACTCATTGCGCTTCAGCTTCGCAAGCGAGATCAGTCCGTAATAAGCGGTGAGGAACGCGACCGGGATCGTGGCGGCCGCCTCGAACGTCATGGAGGAAGGAATCTTCAAAACCTGCGATGCGGGCAACGTGACATGCGTAGAGAAAGCGGACGGCGCAAAAGTAACCACGCGATCGCCAATTTTTAGTTCGCTGACACTGCTTCCCGCCTGCGTCACCTCACCCGCGCACTCCAGGCCGAGCGTCGGCCCCGTATACCCGTCTTCCAGAATGTCGTCGGGCAGAAGCCCGAGCGACCACATGAGATCGCGGAAGTTCAGGCCAGTGGCGGCGACTTTGATTTCGACTTCCTGCGGCTTTGGTTCGACGCGCGAGATTGCGGTCCAGGCGACGCGCTTCGCCGAATGCTGCTGCTTCTGAAGCTGCGCGCGGGCGCTCGATTTAACGCCGCTGGTCAGCACTTGCGAGGCGTATTCGATGCGAACCGCGCGGGCCCCATTTGCATCGATCTGGATTTCGGTTTCATCGGTTTTCGAAGCGAATAGGGCGCACAATCGCGACGCCGCCTCTTGAGGGCTTGTTCCCTGCGCAATATCGACACGGCGGATGTCGAGAGCGGCATATTCGTTTGCAGCCACGCGGGCGAACGCCCAGGCCCCCGCCTCACCAGGATCGATGTCACCCGATTTCGATTCCAGCGCACCTGAAAAAACAATCCATACCGGAAGTTTGGAATTGCCGATCTGATCCAGTGCTGCTTTCAGCGCAAGACAGCGCGCGGCAAGTTTCTGTGTCGGACCTGCTTCAGCCTTGGCGGGGCAGTGGATCAACACAGCGCCCTGAATTTCCGTATCGCCGAGCTTTGCGGTCTTGGGCACGATCGCGACCTCTTGCGACTTTTGGAGTTCGCGCTTCAGATTTTTACTGAGACTACTTTCGCTGTCACCCGGCAGGATCAGAGCCACGGGGATCGCTGCGGTTGCCGGCTGTGCGCCGGTTGCCTGAACGACACCCTTCCCGGCGATCACGAACAATCCGGCATCGGTCATGCAATCGACGAGGTGCACGGAAGCATCCTGGAAACCTGCGGTCTTCAGCGTTTCCATCCAGGTCTTGGCACCGCGCACGGAGCCGATAGCGCTGTCGGCGAGATTCTTGCGGTCGGCGAGATCGGCGCCAGCCAGCAGATCGTGGATGAACGCCGGCCGCGGCTCGACCGTCAGCACTATGCCCTTCGGCGTCAGCGCATGATTGAATGTGCCGAGCAGTTGCTCGCGCTGCAATGAAGTCAATCCATAAGCCGACACGATCAGGTCGAAGCTTTCCGGCTTCAATGTAGCGGCACGCCCTAGCAATTCGATTTCCGGATGAAGGAGAAGGTCGAGCTTCGCCTCCTCGAATATTGCATCATTCGGCTCAAAGATTGCATGCTCGACCTGAAACTTCTTGAAAAGTTCAGCCAACCGGCTTGTCAGCGTGTTGTGTCCGACCTGAAGGATACGCAGCGTCCTGTCTTCGCGCTGTGCCTCCAGCAGAAAGCGTACGCGTGCCGCGACATTTTCCGCGGCGCTCTTCAAGGTCACATTGGAGACCCGATAAAATTCGCGCGTCGGCGCGCTTAACAGGCCGTCGGCACTGACGGTTTCGTTCTCAAGAAAATTCCTGACCCGGCCCGTCACTTCGCCTGTGATCAGCAACTCGGCGGCGAGTTCGGGGTGGTGTTCGGAAATTTCGCGCACCAGTGACTCAGAGGTAGGCAATTTATCGTCGCGCAGTAGCTTCCAGTGCGAACCGGAAAATTCCGCAAGGCCAACCGAAGCAAGACGCCGCAGAAGCGTGAGAAGCCACGCCACCGATTGCGGGTCGATGCGGCCGGAAACCGCGAGCGATTCCAGATCGAGCCTCTGATTCTCCGGGATCGCGGAAATGATCTGGTGGGCAGTCACCGTAGCCCAGCCTTCCAGCAGCAAATGCGCTTCGCTCTGGCGCGGCTCGCGGAGGATCGCGCCCGAAGCGAATGCCTCGGTGACGATTGCCGAGGGCTCAAGCGCGATGCCGGTTCGACCCGCAAGCGTACCGCTCACCGGCTTTCGCCGCTCGATCATGGCGACGGATTCAAAATTCGTGATCCGTCGAACTTGGATCGCCTGCGCCCGCACGCCGGAAAGGGTCGCGAGCATTCGGCCTTCCGCATCGAACACTTCGAAATGCATCAATAGCGAACGTTCGTTGCGGGCAAGCACATGGATCGAGGCGGATGCCGGCACGCCTTTCGCGGAATGCAGTGTCGCCTTGTCGAGACGAACGGGAATGTAGGTGACGCCGCGCTCGATCGTATTCAGACCCGGAAACAGCGAGATCATGCCGTGGAAGCAGGCATCAAGCCGCATTGGATCGAGCAGGAATTCAGGAGCATTGTTGGAAGGGGTGAGATCGACGCGGATTTCGCGGTCTTTCGCATTCCTGATAGTGCGCACCACGCGGAACGCAGGGCCATAGTGCAATCCGTTGGAGTCGGCGAGTTCATAAATCCTGTTCGCATTGATGAGGCCGCCCTTCTCACTTTTCGGCGGCAAGACAGGACTGTGCGCGGACGAGCCATGCACGATCTTTCCGCGGCAATGCATCTGCCAGGCCGAATTGGCAAGGCGCGGACGACTCAGGATTTCCACCGTATGCGAGCCGGGCGAAATACGCGTCATCACTTCGCGCGTTTTGCTGCCGGTCAGATCGAGCGGCCGCAGGATTTCGAAATGCGAGATGCTGATTTTATCCGATTGCAGGAATTCCCTGGCCGCCACGAAAGCGAGTTCAAGAAACGCCGTACCTGGAAAGATTGTCTGCCCGCCCACCCGGTGATCGCCGAGTTCCGGCATCAAATCCGTATCGAGAAAGCAGCGCCATTCGACGCCGTCACCCGTCATGCGAAAATTGCGGAACGGATGCTTTTCGGATTCCACAAAACCGAATGCCTCGGCCGTATGCTCGAAGCGGAATGTTTCCTGCTGCCACGGATAAGCGGGAAGCGTCACCGACGGCCCCGGATCGGCGGGAATAACGGCAATGTCATCCACGCGCACACCGTTGACGAGCGCGCGCGCAACCGTGCGTGCAAAGGGATCGGCTTGCGGCTCGTTACGGTCGAGCACGTTGAGGGTGGTAAAACGTTCCGTCTCGCCTTCGAGACAGTCGGTCACATGCTTGCCGAGCAAGCCGCGCGGGCCAATCTCGACAAAGCAGCGCGCCCCGACTTTTGCCGCCTCGCGCACCGCATCCCTGAACCGCACCGGCTCGCGGATATTTTGCCACCAGTAGGATCCGTTCAGCCGCTCGCCGGGAATGCAAACGCCGCTTACCGCGGATACAAACGGAACCGCGGAGCTGCGTGCGGAAATATCCGACAGATCGCGCAGCAATCCATCGCGGATCGGCTCCATCGCTTTTGTATGAAACGGATATTCCAGATCGAGATCGAGAACGGCGATGCGCTCCTTACGCGCGGCCTGCTGCAAGGCGTCGATCGCCTCAATCGGACCTGCGACCGTAACCGCGTTTGGTGAATTGTAAGCCGCGATCTCAAGGTCGTCGAAACGCGCTATGATTTCCGCCGCACGCTCGGGCTGCGCGATCAGAGCCACCATCTTGCCCTTGCCACGCACCGTTTCCTGATGCCCCGAACGGAAATAAATCACTTTCACTGCCGTGTGCAGATCGAGGATGCCCGCGGCCTCGGCCGCCGCAACTTCCCCAACGCTGTGGCCCAGCACAGCCGATGGGATAATTCCCCGCGCGCGGAGTGCCGCCGTCGCCGCACTCTGGATGGCAAAGATCAACGGTTGCGCGACATTCGTGAATTGCAGCCGCGGCTCGGTTTTGTCGTCCAGCAAGGCCGATTTCAGCGACCACCCGGCGAGTGCGATGAAATGAGAATCGATGCGGTCGAAATGCTCGCAAAATACCTTGCTTTGCCGATAGGCGCCGCGGCCCATCCCGTGCCACTGGCTGCCGTTGCCGGAATAGACGAAGGCAACCGGAAGATCGCTACCCACCGCTTCGCCAACGGTGAGATGTGCATGGGCGGCATCCCTGGAAAGCGCCTGCAGCGCATCGAGCATCTCGGGTTTGTGCAGCGTGGAAATCACGGCACGGTATGGAAGGCGCTCGCGCCGATGCGCCGCCGCACCCGAAAGATCGCCAATCCCGTCTTGCGGCAGGCCATGAATGCGCTCGGCATAATCGCGGGCAAGCGCCGCGAGTGCCGTCTTGCTGGCGGCCGAAATCGCGAACACCGAATTTCCATTCGCGAGGTTTGGCTTCGCTGCCTGTTTCGGCTTCCGCCCCGGCGCCACGACAATGTGGGCGTTGGTGCCGCCGAACCCAAACGAACTCACGCCAGCGTACTGTCCCGCTTCGGTTTTCAGGAGCAAGGGCTGGTCGCAGACGCGAAGGTTCAGGCCCTCGAAGTCGATGTTTTGGTTGGGACGGTCGAAGTGCAGCGACTTCGGCAACACGCCATGTTGAAGCGCCAGCATCGTCTTCATGATGCCGGCCATGCCTGACGCGGCTTCAAGATGACCGATATTCGTCTTGATCGAACCGATGGGGAGCGGAGATGTACGGGCGCGCGCGACGCCTTCGCCGATCGCCATCGCTTCGATCGGATCGCCGACCGGTGTCCCGGTGCCGTGCGCTTCCATGAAAGCGAGATTTTGCGGATTGATTCCCGCACGCGAATAGACACGCTCAAGTAGTGCTTTCTGCGAAGCAGCCGAAGGCAGCGAGATGCCGTTGGTGCGGCCGTCGGAGTTCACGTCCGAAGCAACCAGAACCGCGTGGCAGGGATTTCTGTCCACATTTCCATGCGCGGACCGGCGCAGCACAAGCACAGCGCCCCCTTCCGCCCGGACGAAACCATCCGCATCCGCCGAAAAGGCGCGCGACAATCCGGTCGGCGAGAGCATCGACGCCTGTGAAAAGGAAATGAACGTATACGGGCTCGCGATGATGTTGATGCCGCCGACAATCGCGGTATCGATGCGGCCCGAGCGGAGCGCCTCCATCGCCTGATGCAGGGCGACCAGCGAAGACGAGCATGCGGTATCGATCGTGATGCTCGGGCCATGCAGGTTGAAAATGTAGGAGATCCGGTTCGAAATCGTCGATAGCGTGTTGCCGGGCGCGAACTGCGCATCGGCAATGGATGGGTCTCCATGGATTGCGGTGGCGTATTCGACAAGCGACGCCCCGACATAAACCCCGACATCGCTACCCGCGATCGACGACGGAGGAATACCGGCGTCTTCCAGCGCCTCCCAGGTGAGTTGTAGCAGAATCCGTTGCTGCGGGTCCATTTGAACCGCTTCTCGCGGCGCGATGCCGAACACCGCCGGATCGAAACCCCAAATGTCGTCGATCACCCCGGCTGCAAACGTGACGCTGCGGCCTCGCTCCTGTCGGCGCGGATGCTGGAAGAAATCCGTCTGGAAACGATTGTCAGGCACGCGCGAAACAGCGCATTTGCCTTCGAGCAGAAGGGACCAGAGTTGTTCGACCGAATTTGCGCCGGGCAATCGGCAAGCCCAGCCAACAACTGCGATCTCGTCATGCAAATGACGAACGACGCTCACGATGCCCCCGATCCCCACGGGTACCACTAATAATTGTAGTGTAAATTCCTAGTAACAAATCGCATGTCGAAAAACTAGTGTGAATCGGGTTTTTCAGGCTAACGGGAAGTTTTGGAAACGGGGCCATGCGATCGTCAGGTTGCAGTCATGCGTTTCCAGAACGGCAGAAGACATATGCTTCTGCCCCGGAATTATAGGCCATTTGCAGTATCGTTGGGGCTCCAATGAACGACCTGAACAAGGCCTCCCCTGCCGCGCTGGCGCTGGATTTGACCGGGCTGTTCCTGGCCCCGATCAGCCGGACCCCTCGCGGAATCGACCGCGTTGAGCTCGCCTATGCGCGGCATTTTATCGAACACTGGTCAGGAAAATTTTTTGCAATCCTGCCACCGCCTTGGGGGTGCGTTGCTTCGAGCGGGAGCGTGCGCGTCGCTTTCTTGGAGCCGTGGAAGAGCTTTGGCGTGAGCAAATAACGCCCGAGGAGGATGCCGAATATTTCAGAACGAAAGCGGAAATCCTGTACGGCAAGTCCGAAAACCAACCGGACAGAAAGCCGCGCAACCTTTCGGTCACTGAAATTATCCAGCGTTACTTCCGGCTTCTGTCGGTCACCGGATTTTCATTCGGAAGTTCTGCGTCGCGTACGCTGCCCCAAAAAACCATCTATCTGAATGTGGGACAGTTGCAGATTTTCAGCCCCTGGTTCTGGTGGCTGAAACGCCGTCCCGACGTCATGAGCGCGTTCATGATCCACGACGTGACGCCGATCGAGCATCCCGTGTACCACGAGCCGATCGTTGTCAGGCTGCACCATCGCATCGTGAGGAACACGGCCGGTTTCGCCCGCGCGCTTATCTTTCCGAGCGAGGCTGCGCGGGAGTCGGTAAGTGCAGAACTTAGGAAGCTCCATGCGGTTGAAGTGCCGTCGCACGTTGAATTACTGCCGGTGCCGGACAGCTTTCTCGGGCCGATGGAGCCGGATCGCGAACTTGGCGCCGCGAATTATTTCCTGATCTGCGGGGCGATCGACCCGCACAAAAATCATCTTTTTCTGCTGAACGTTTGGAAAATCGTGATTGAGCAAATGGGCGCGCGTTCGCCCAAACTCGTCATCGTTGGCTCGCCGCAAGTAGCGAGCCGCGCCGTATTCAAAATGCTCGGGGAGAATCCCGATCTGAGTGAGCGCGTGGTGGTCGCCACCGGACTTTCGACGCCGGCACTTCGGCGGCTGATGATCGGAGCGAGAGCACTGATCATGCCGTCGATTTCCGAAGGCTTCGGATTGCCGATCGTGGAAGCGCTTGCGCAAGGAACGCCGGTGATTGCTTCGGATATTCCCGCCCATCGCGAAGCCGGAAGTGGCGGGGACGTCGTTTATCTCTCGATTGCAAATCCGGAATCCTGGGTGGAGTGCATAAAGGTGCGGGCGTTGGCACCGCATGATCGGGCAGCCAGTTCCTACGTGCCGAAAACCTGGGCCGCCTACTTCCAGGGCGTGGAGAAATTCCTCGTCGGGCTTGAAACGGGCCAAGGGATGCCTAAACCCATGAAATGTCTTCGGGAAAATCTCAGTGCGGCAAATTCATCACGCCTTTGGTAAAAATCGCCTTTTTGGACCAGGTTGGGGACGGGCAAATGCCGCCTCAGACGGGGAAAATTCTGGATCGATTGCTAAGTCCTTCGCCGTTAACGTTATTTGAGCGTATACGGGTTTAGAATAGGCCTAGAGCCTTGGAAAACCAGTCAAATTTATTTTTTCGGATAGGTTTTGTAATTTAGCTTTGTACACGCATGCGTAGGGGGAGTCGGTAGACTCGACTGGGTTTGAAATTCGGTTGGACGGTTTCATTCATCGCACCGTTGGCGATAGCGCTTGCGGGATGCGCAGCTTTGCCTTCTGCGGGTCCAACCTCGGCTGAAATCGTTGCGAATGAAAGCCGCTCCAGCGAAATCAGCGGTTACGTCATTGTCGATATCGATTCCCGCGTGGCTGAAGTTGTCAGCCGTCTGCCCAGCGGCTCGCTCTACAGAATGTTCCGCGACAGCGCGAAGGCGCCGGAAATCCGCATCGGCACCGGCGACTTCGTAACGGTTACGATCTGGGAAGCAGCGGCGGGTGGCCTGTTCTCCAATGTCAGCCTCGATCGTTCGAGCCCGGGCTCGCGCACCGCGACGTTACCCGAACAGGAAGTCGCGCAGGATGGAACCATTCAGGTTCCCTATGCGGGCCGCTTGAAAGTTTCCGGTCTCAGCCCGGCCGACGCCGAGAAAAAAGTCGTCAAGGAACTGAAAGGCAAGGCGATCGAACCGCAGGCCGTGGTCACGATTTCCAAGAACCGCAGCGCGACCGTCACCGTCACGGGCGAAGTCACCAACGGCATGCTGGCGCCCGTGAGCGTCAAAGGCGACCGCGTGCTCGATGTGATCGCATCGGCGGGCGGCATCAAAGCTGCCGGTCACGAGACATTCGTGCGCCTCACCCGCGGCGACGTCACCGCAACCATTCCCTTCAACGCGCTGCTCGCCGACTTCCGCGAAAACGTCTATGTGCGCGCCGGCGACGTGCTTACCGTGATCCGCGAGCCGCAGCGCTTTACCGCGTTCGGCGGGACCGGAAGAAACGAACTGGTGCCGTTCGACACCACCGGCATGACGCTCGAGCAGGCGCTCGCGCGCGTCGGCGGCCTCCTCGATTTCCGCGCGGATGCAACGGGCGTATTCCTGCTTCGCTTCGAACCGCGCACGGTCGTTCAGGAAATGCTGCCTGAGCGCAGGGGCACGTTTGAAACTCCGTTCGTGCCGGTCGTCTATCGGCTCAACCTGAAGAACGCCAATTCCTATTTCCTCGCCCGCGCCTTCCCGATGCGCGACAAGGATATTCTCTACGTCGCCAACGCTCCGCTGACCGAAGTACAGAAATTCCTGCAGGTCGTCGGCACGCTGACGCAGCCGGCCATCGGCGCGGCGGCCGTTTACAACGCGGTGAAATAGGCCGCCTGGTGCCACAGCCAAACCGGCTTGCAACGCTTTTCTTTGACCTCGCCAAGCCAGCCCGTAAAACAATAACGACCTTCCGGTTCAGACGAGGCGAGCGTGCTGTTCGGTGTTTTCGGCCCATCCTGCCCGATGTCGCTGTGGGGCTTGCATCTGGTTCGCACAATCGTGGAAACGGCGCTCGGGCCGCACGATTACGCGGCGCCCGCGAACCCTGCCGAACTGAAGGAAACACTTGCCAAACGGCAGCATCAGCACCTGGTGCTGTCGTTCAATGCTCCGCAAATCGCGATCTCTGAAATGTTCCTTCGGGCGCGGGCGCCGATCGTGGTGTTCGCCGAAGACCCGCTCGCGGTGGTCGCTTTTATCGCCCTCGAAAAACAACTCCCAAGCAAAAATGCCCTGCGTCAGGCAGTCCGCTCCTTCGTACTGCTGGATTTGATGTTCACGAACCCGGATGCGTATTTGCTGATGCGCCCTTCACGCGCAACCAGCCTGCGCTACTGCATCACTTATGTCTCGGAGTTTTACCAAATCGAAGCGGATGAACGACTGATCGACGGAGTGATCGCGCGGCTGGTGCCCGAGCATAGGCCAAAACCGGGCGAGGATTTCGACGTGCAGGAACTCGTGGCGCGATTCACACCGGCTGCAAATTCGCTTCCTGCCTGGTTCAGGGCGCTGCCGCCCGATGAGCAGGCCGTGTTGCAGGATTTTCGCCGTCAGTTGTCCCCTAGCCTTGAAGGAAAGCCGCTCGATACCTTCACATGGCCGGCACAGATTTTCCACGACTCTGCCCATATGGACCACAAGATGCCGCATCCGATCGAGCTGACCGGGGCGCCGCGCATCATCTTCCACGGACCCTATCTGCATTTGCCGCGCGGCAGATGGACGGCCTCGTTTTATTTCGAAGCCACGGAAACCGGCTCTCCGAACTCCATCCGCGTCGATATTCTCGCCAACCAGAAACTGGAGCTGGCGCTGGGACATTCGGAACTGACACACGACGGAAATTTTCGCGTAGACCTGAAATTCGAAGTCGCTGCACCCGCTGCCTCACTGGAGGCGCGACTCGTGCTGGAGCGGGGGGCTATCGAGGGGAAAATCGAATTCCAGAAAGTGGAAATGGTCCGCGACAGAAGTGCAGGCAATCCGTCCTAACGGGCCGGCGCCGGCCTCGTGAAAAGCTGCTGCATTTCGTCGGCAAAGAAAGACTGCCACTGCTTCGAAACGGTGTCGAAGGAGAAACGGTCGATCACCATTTCCCGCAGATGCAGCATCTGCTCGCGCCGCGCGGAGTTTTCCTCACTCTTCAGCAGTTGCTCCATCATGTGCGCGATGTCGCCCACATTATATGGATCGGCGTAGAGCGCCGCCCCGCCGAGCATCCACCGGAAAACCGGAATATCCGACACCACGGAGGGCGTTCCCATCTGCAGGGCTTCGAGCGGCGAAAAGCCAAATCCTTCCCCGTAGGAAGGGAACAGGCAGAATTCCGCGCCTTTATAGAGAGCCTGCAGTTCGGCAAGACCGATGTTCTCCGCATGGATCATATTGCCGGTCATCAGATACGGGATCATCGCCTTGTGGGTCGTCTCGAAGCGCCAGCCGCTCGTACCGACGATCACGTATTTGATGTCGAGGCCCGTGCGGGCACGCATCAATTCCCATGCGGCGATCGCATTCACATAATTTTTGCGCGGCTCCAGCGTCGAAACGCTGATGATGTAGCGCGGATCGGTGTCGCCGCGCAGGCCTGCCAGTGCATTGTTCTGCGCGACCGCCTCCGCCGAGGCCCCACCGGAGTGCTTCAGCGTAGAGAACGAAAGACTGCGCGCGAGAATCTCGCGCACCGGCGTTTTCAGCTCATTGGTCACGCGCTGCTTGATCGAACAGGGAATCGTCACAGCGCGCTCACCGGCGCCCGGCGCGAGATTGTCGAGATCGTCGAGGCTCATCGGGGAATTGCAGACGAATACGCCGTCCTCCGCGCACATCCGGGTGAAATCGTAATGCTGCATGATGCTGGTCCAGTGCACGACCGTGTCCGGATGCGTGAGCGGGACCGAGTCGTGATACCGCACGATGCGTTTGGTCCCGGCCGGAAGTTTCACCGGCCGCGGATACGGGAACAGCACCGCTTCAAACCCGGCGGCGTCGATCTTTTTGGAACCGAGCCACGGCATGAATTCGTAACGGTCGCTCATCTGCGAGACACTGATGTCGCTGACAAAATAGTCGTGCTGGAGCAACTGTTCGCGGTCTTCGGGCGGCAGGCTCCCCTGGAAGAGCACGCGCCAGATCGCGTCGGTCTTGATCCATTCCGGCATCTTCTCGACAGGGTGACGGAAGCGGATGGCCCCCGCAGCTTCGCCGAAAATGTTGAGCAGGCTTTCCAGCAGGTGAGCCGGGACCGGCCGGTTCCAGCCGACCGAAACACCGTTCAGGATCGACGCTGCCCGGGCGGTTGAGTTTTTTGAACGAGGCTTGAGGCGGGGAATGACCGTGCGCCCGCCCGAATAGATCAGACCGGAGAGGCTGATGCCGGGGTCGCGGCTCAGCATCGAATAGATCATGCGGGTATCATGACCAATTCCGGTAAAGCCTTCCGACGCAGCCGAAAGGTCCATCAATACTTTCTTCAAAAGCCGCCCCTGCCGATTAAAAAAATCATCGTCCCGTTAAGCCCTAATCCGTATACAATCGACAGGCGGCACCGTCCAATTCCAGGTTGCGGCGGTAATTATGGACCGGTATGAATTTGCAGCGCTGCGAGGCCGCCAAGCGGCCCGTTCTCTGCGGGGTAACATCTTGGCAGTGCTCCGATGAACAAGCAGATTGCGATCCCTCCCAAAAAGGACCAGCAGGTCGAGCCGGCAAGCTTTGCTCGCGTGGTGCAGGAACGGCTTTCGCTCGCCCAGTGGCTGTTCGTGGGGATCGTTGCGGTCCCAACCTTCATCGCCGCGCTCTTTTACGGAGTGATTGCCAGCGACCGTTACGTCTCCGAAGCCTCGTTCCTCGTGCGCGGGGCATCGTCGCAGAACTCCAGCGGCGGGCTTTCGGGCATCCTGAAGAGCTTCGGTTTTTCCCGCGCCGACGACGACACCTATGTGGTCCAGAACTTCATGCAATCGCGCGAGGCAGTGACGCGCGTGCAGCAGCGGCTCTCGTTGCGCGAAATATTCGCGCGTCCCGGCACCGACTGGTTTTCTCGCTATCCGTACTTCTGGCGCAAAGACACGTTCGAGGCGCTCTACGACTATTACCTGACTCGCGTGAAAGTGAGTTACGGCACATCGACCGGAATTACCATGCTCCAGGTGAGCGCGTTCCGTCCGGAAGACGCGCAGGTGCTGGCGAAGACGCTGGTCGAACTCGGCGAAGATCTGGTGAACCGTATGAACGAGCGCGCGCAGCGCGACGCGATCGACCATGCCCTGAATGAATTGACACGCGCCGAAGCGAAGGTGGTGAACACGCAAGCCGCGATCACCACATTCCGCAACCGCGAATTGATCGTGGACCCGGCCAGCAATTCGGCGAAGGCGCTGGAAATCGTCGGCACGCTCAGCTCCGAACTCGTTCGGCTGCGTGCGCAAATCCAGGAAACCCTTGCCTCCTCACCGGGCAATCCATCGCTTCCGTCCTTCCGGCATCGCGTTTCCGCGCTGGAAGACCAGATCGAGCGCGAGCGCTCCAAGCTCGTCGGCAACGACGGCGCGCTGGCGTCGAAGATGTCCGCTTATGAACGTCTCGTTCTCAGCCGAGAATTCGCCGACCGGGAACTGAGCCTTGCTTCGGGCGCGCTGGAAATGGCGCGCCAGGAAGCGCGGCGGCAGCGCATCTACATCGAGACGATCGCCGAACCGAATCTTCCCGATGACGATACCCAGCCGCGGCGGATGCGAAGCTTCATCACGGTGCTTGTATTCTCATTGGCGATCTTTGCGATGGTGTGGTTCTTCATAGTCGGCGCGCGGGAGCAACTGCATGGTTAGCCTCGGCGCGATCTCGCAGAAACTTGAGGAAATATCGCGCTGGCCGTTCTTTGCTGCATTCCGGCTGCAAAACCGCGTAATCAGCGCGCTGATGATGCGCGAAGCGATGACGCGCTACGGCCGCGAGAACATCGGATTCTTCTGGCTGATGGGCGAACCGCTGCTGCTGACCGGCGGCATCATGATCATCTGGTCGCTCGCCGGCCTGACCAAGGGTCACAATGTTGACGTCATACCCTTCGCGCTGACCGGCTATTCCGTCCTCACGCTCTGGCGGCATATCGTGGCGCGATCGCAGAATTGTTTCCGTGACAATTCGGGCCTGCTCTTCCACCGCCACATCTATTTTCTGGACACGATGGTTGCGCGCACCATGCTGGAAACGATCGGCACCGGCTGTGCATTTTTCGTCGCCTATGTGCCGTTGTATCTGCTCGGTTTCCTCGATCCGATCGCCGACCCATTGCTGCTGATCTGCGCCTGGCTGCTGCTCGCCTGGCTTTCGTTCGGTGTCGGCCTGATCCTCGCGTCACTGACCGAAATCTCCCACGTCGCGGAGCACTTTGTGGGCCCGTTTCTCTACCTGACGCTGCCCATCACCGGCTCGTTCTTCCTGGTCGACTGGCTGCCGAAAAAATATCAGGACCTCGCGGTGCTTTCGCCGCTGGTCGGCATCAACGAGATGTTCCGCGAAGGCCTTTGGGGCAACCTCGTCACCATGCACTGGTCGCTGGTGCCGATCCTCGCCTGGTGCATCGGGCTGACTTCCTTCGGCCTCTATCTCGCAAGCAAGGCGCGTTCGCGCATCCGGTTTGAGTGAAGGCGGCAATGGCCAAACCGAAAGTCTCACAACAGCTCGAACTGACGCCGGTAAACCGCAGCGGCTCCCCGATCTCGCCTTACACCCGCCTACAGGGTACGGAACGCGCCTTCTCGCTCAAGAGGTTCGCGCGACGCCACACGATGTTCCTGTCCATCGTCGTGCTGCCGACCTTCCTTGCATCGGTCTATTTCGGACTGCTTGCATCGGACCAGTTTACGTCCGAAGCCCGCTTCATCGTGCGCAGCGTCTCCGGCGGCGGCCCAATGTCCGCCTTGTCTTCGCTTGGAATCGGGACCAGCCAGACCGCCGCGCAAGCCGTCGCCAGCAGCATGAATTTTTCTCGCGCGCTCGATGAAACCTATTCGGTGAACGAATTCATCCGCTCGCGCGACGCGGTGGAAAAACTGGAAGCGAATAACGAGCTGAGGGAGATTTTTTCGCGCAGCGAAGGCGATTTCATCAACCGTTTTCCCAATATCTTCACGCGCAACAACAAGGAAAAATTCTACCGCCACTATCTCGATTTCATCAGCATCAATGTTCAAGGCGACAGCGGCATTAGCGTCCTGGAAGTCAGCACCTTTCGCCCGGAAGATTCGCAAAAACTGGCGCTGGCATTGCTCAGTCATGCCGAGGAACTCGTGAACAAGCTCAACACGCGCGCACGGGCGGACTCGGTGCGTTTCTCGGAAGAATTCGTGCGCAAGGCGGAGGAGCGCATCGAGGCATTGCAGGTGCGGATGACCGATTTCCGCAACCGGGAGCTGGTCATCGATCCCGGAAAGCAGTCGGAATCGGCGCTCGATCTCGTGACCAAACTGACGGTGGAAGCCGCCGCCGACCGCGTCCAGCTTGAAAATACGCTGCTGCTGACGCCCAGTTCTCCGCAGATCGAACCATTGCGCAACCGTTTGCGCTCGCTGGAATCCCAGATCAGCAAGCAGCGCTCGCTGATCGTCGGCGGCGACCAGTCGATGGTCGACAAGCTTTCGCGCTTCGAGCAGATCACCCTGGAACGGGAGCTTGCCGTGAAGTCGCTGACTGCCTCGCTGGTGTCGCTGGAGAATGCCCGGCAGGAGGCGCAGCGCCAGCAGCTTTATCTGGAGCGCGTCGTCGAGCCGAACCTTCCGGACTATCCCTATTATCCGAGGCGCCTGCTCTGGACGTTCGTGATCTTCGGCGTCTCGCTTTGCGCGTTCTGGATCGTCCGCGAATTTCGCGTGGCCGTTCTAGAGCATCAGCTGTGAGAGAACTGGTCACGAATTTGCTCGCCAAAGGCGAGCAGATGCTCCCGCGTTTCATCGGCGATCCGATGCCGAGACAGGCCACCGACAAGGGCAAGCGCATCGAGATTATCGATATTGTGATGGAGTTTCACACCCAGATCGGCGTCCGCCGCGTCGTGGACGGCGTGAGTTTCTCGATCGAACCGGGTGAGAAAATCGCCGTGCTTGGCCGCAATGGCGCCGGCAAATCGACGCTCGTGAAGATCATCGGCGGCGTGCTGCCGCCGACATCCGGCGAAATCTATCGCGGGATGAGCATGTCATGGCCGATCGCGTTCAGCGGCGGCTTCGAGGCCGGCATGAGCGGCCTCGACAATATCCGCTTCCTGTCGCGCATCTACGATGTGCCGTTCGACCGGACGCTGAAACTCGTGGACGACTTCGCCGAACTGGGCCGGAATCTGTTCCTCCCGGTGAAAACCTATTCTTCCGGTATGCGGGCGCGGCTTGTCTTCGCGCTGACGCTTGCGATCGATTTCGACTGCTTCCTGATCGACGAGGTCATCGCGGTGGGCGACCATCACTTTCATAAAAAATGCCATGACGAGCTGTTCGTAAAGCGCCGCAACTGCGCGATGATCCTGGTCAGTCACGACGCCAACATCATCAAGGAGTACTGCAACAAGGCGCTGGTGTTGAAGAACGGCCGCGGCCGCGTCTTCGATGACGTGAACCTCGCCCTCGACATTTATCACTCGGTCTAGCCTTCCACCAGCGCATCCGGCGATAAGCCCAAGCGCTACATCGTGACGCCCTCGCTCTTTGCCGCTCGCGAGGGTACTGCTTCCCGATGGCCGCTCCCCTGCTCCAGCTCAGCAACATCGCGCTCACCTTCGGCGGCACGCCGCTGCTGACCGGCGTCGATCTTTCCGTGAGCGCCGGCGACCGGCTTTGCCTCGTCGGGCGCAACGGATCGGGCAAGTCCACGATGCTGAAGATCGCGGCCGGGCTGATCGATCCCGACAGCGGCAAGCGTTTCGTGCAGCCCGATGCCGTGATCCGCTACCTGCCGCAGGAGCCGGATTTGTCCGGGTACGCCAGCGTGCGCGCCTATGTCGAAGCCGGGCTTGGCCCTTCCGACGATCCGCATCAGGCGCGCTACCTGCTGGAGCAGCTCGGACTGAGCGGCGGCGAAAATCCATCGCAGCTTTCGGGAGGCGAAGCGCGGCGCGCCGCCATCGCGCGCGTGCTGGCGCCCGATCCCGACATCCTCCTGCTCGACGAGCCGACCAACCATCTCGATCTGCCCGCCATCGAATGGCTGGAAGCGCGGCTTGCGCAACAGCGCGGCGCCATGGTGCTGATCAGCCACGACCGGCGTTTTCTGGAGACGCTTTCGCAAGGAACGGTCTGGCTCGACCGCGGCAAGGCCCGCCAGCTCGATTTCGGTTTCTCCCGTTTCGAGGCCTGGCGCGACGAAAAACTCGCGGAAGAAGAGCGCGATCTGCAAAAACTCGGCCGCAAGATCGAAGCCGAAGAACACTGGATGCGCTATGGCGTCACCGCGCGCCGGAAACGCAATGTGCGCCGTGTCGGTGCGCTCGCTGAATTGCGCCGCAACCGCAGCGATCGTCAGCGCGTTCCGGGCAAGGCCGTGATCGAGGCGGCACAGGCGGAGAAATCCGGCGCGCTCGTGATCGAGGCGAGAAAGATCGAAAAGTCCTTCGGCGGCGAAATTATCGTTCGCGATTTTTCCACGCGCATCATGCGCGGCGACCGCATCGGCATCGTCGGCCCGAACGGCAGCGGAAAAACCACGCTGGTGAATCTGCTCACCGGCACACTCAAGCCGGATGCAGGTGAAATCCGTCTCGGGGCAAATCTGCAGATGACCGCCCTCGACCAGCGCCGCGAGAGTCTCGACCCCGAATGGACGCTGCGCGAGGCGCTCACCAGCGGCAGCGGCGACATGGTCGAAGTCGGCGGCGAGAAGCGGCATGTGGTGAGTTACATGAAGGATTTTCTGTTTTCACCCGAGCAGGCGCGCACACCGCTGCGCGCGCTTTCCGGTGGCGAACGCGGCCGCGTGATGCTTGCGCGCGCGCTGGCGAAACCTTCAAACTTGCTCGTCCTCGACGAGCCGACCAACGATCTCGACCTGGAAACCCTCGATGTGGTCGAGGAGATGCTCGGCGACTATACCGGCACGGTCATCCTCATCAGCCACGACCGCGATTTTCTCGATCGTGTGGTGAGTGCCGTGATCGTGCCGGAAGGCAACGGACGCTGGCAGGAATATGCCGGCGGCTACTCGGATATGCTCGCCCAGCGCGGCAAGGACATTGCCGGCAAGCGTACGCCAGCCGTGAGTAAAGCCGAGAAGAAAAACAGACCGCAAGCGGAAGTGGCAAAGTCCACGCGGTCCAAGCTCAACTTCAACCAGAAGCATGCGCTCGAGCAGTTGCCGAAACAGATCGCAGCATTGCAATCGTCTGTGTTGGATTTGCAATCCCGCTTCAACGATCCGGCATTGTACGAACGCGATCCCATGGCCTTCACGCAGATATCGGCCTCGCTGGCGAAAACGCAGGCTGAACTGGCCGCCGCGGAAGAAAAATGGCTGGAACTGGAAATGCTGCGCGAGGAAGTGGAACGGAAATAATTATCGAACCTTCAGCCACTCGATTGTTCCGCGGCCCGCCGCCGCGCCGGTCGCAAAACAGGCTTGCAGCAGATAGCCGCCGGTCGGCGCTTCCCAATCCAGCATCTCGCCCGCGACGAATACACCGGACTTTGCGCGCAGCATGAAATTCCCATCGATCTGGTCGAACGCGATGCCGCCCGCGGTTGATATCGCGCGTGTGATGGGTGCGGTGGAAATCAGCTTCACCGGCACCGACTGGATCAATGACGCGAGTGCGGCCGGATTCATCGAAGCCAGCGTACCGCCCTGCGCGATTACGACCTCGTTCAGAAGGCCGATGGCGACCGGCGAAAGATGCGCCCGCTTGCGCAGAAAATTCGAAAGGGACTCTTTCCCGCGCGGCAACTGCAATTGCGATTCAAGCTGCCTGCGCGGAATGTCCGGCCGCATGTCGATGTGCAGGATTGCCTCGCCTTTCGCCGCGATCGCTTCCCGCAGCGATGCGGAGAATGCGTAGATGGCACCGCTCTCCAGACCGCTGCGGGTGATCGTCAGTTCGCCCCTTTCGCTTCGATTATCAAATGTCAGATCGACTGGCTTCAGCGGCTGTCCTTCGAAACGCTCGCGGAAATGCGCCGACCAGTTTGCGACGAACCCGCAATTCGAAGGCCGCAAGGGTGAAACGCGCACGCCATCGCTCTGCAATATCTCCGTCCACGCTCCATCCGATCCGAGTTTTGCCCAACTGCCACCACCGAGTGCCAGCACGGCGGCATCCGCCTTTATCTCGACCCGCCCTGCAGGCGTCTCGAAGACGAGCGCGCCGCCATTCCAGCCGGTCCATCGGTGGCGAAGATTAAACCGCACGCCGGACTGCAAGAGCCGCGCAAGCCATGCACGCAACAACGGCGAAGATTTCATCGCTTTCGGGAACACGCGGCCGCTGGAGCCTACGAACGTCTCCTGCCCCAGTCCTTCGCACCATGCGCGCAGATCGTTTGCGGAAAAATCCGTAATCGCTTTCGAGAGATGTGGCGCAGCATCGCGATAGCGCGGCATGAACTGTTCCGCATCCTCGCTATGCGTAAGATTGAGCCCGCCGCGCCCTGCCATCAGAAATTTTCGCCCGAGCGACGGCATGCGTTCGTAAACCGTAACGCCGACACCCGCGGATGCAAGCGTCTCCGCCGCCATCAGCCCGGCCGGACCGCCACCGATCACCGCCACGGATTGTTTTGAATCTTGCAACTAGATGCCGATCTGCGCGGATGGCAGCGAGATGTCGCCGAGATCCGGCTCGCCGCTCATGCGCAGCACCTCGGCGCGCGCCGCGTCCCGCAGTTTCACGACCGCAGCGAAGTCGGTGCCGGACGGCAGAATCGGATCGCCGATCTCAACCTCGATGTCCGAGTGCCGCGGAAACCATTGATCCGGCCGCAGCAGCGAACGCGTGCCGCGCAATGCACCGGGATGCACGGGAATGTTCGCGCCCGCCGCCACGTTGAAAGCGCCAAGATAGAATTTCGTCAGCCCCGCGCGCCGCGTGAACGTGCCCTCGGGGAAAAACACGATGAAACGCCCCTTGCGCGCCACGGCAGTCACCGCCTCGACCTCCGTGTGACTTTTTCCATGACTGCCGCGCTCGACAAACAGCATGCCGAGACGCGGCAGCACCTTGCCCGCGATAAACTGCTTCGTCAGTTCGCTCTTGGCAACAAACACCGGTGCGGCGGGAAGCGTCGCGGAAAGCACAAGCGCGTCGGTATAGCTCGTGTGGTTGAACACGAGCACCGCCCCGATCGGCTGAAGTTTTTCGAAGCCGATCTTTTTGATCTTAACGCCGGTCAATGCGAATGCCGCACGCGCGATCCGCCGGATTACTTTCCAGCGCCGCACGACGCCGGGCACGAGCAGTACCGTAAGCCCGCCCAGCAGCAACACACACGCAATCACGAGCCAGAACCAGCCTGCATAGAGATACTCGCCCGTCCGCCGGAAGAAACGCAACACCCGCTGTCCCAGCCCCGCGAACCACAGCCGCACGATCTGGATTTGCAGCGCGCGGCTTTTGCGGTCGAGATTGCCGCCCAGGTAAAGCTCGCGCGCGGATGCACGCCGCACCTTGCCGGAAGATGTTTTCGGCACCGTGCCACGCTTCACAAACGCGATATCGTCGGGCGGGCTGCCGAGAATGTTGGACGCCACCTCCTGCACCCGATGATGCAACCGGTCGCGTCCAGCTTCATCGGCGATGTCGGTCTCGGCCAAGATCACGAGCCGCTCGGTGCCATGCGCCTCGTCGGCGGCACCGAACACCGCGACACCGCCGCCGCGAATGCCCGCGATGTCGGAAACCGCTTCTTCCACTTCCTGCGGATAAATATTCTGTCCGGCGCGGATGATGATGTCCTTGATGCGCCCGGTGATGTGCACTTCGCCGCCAGCCATGTACGCGCGGTCGCCGCTGTCGTGCCATCCGTCGCGGATCATCGCACCGGTGCGCGCCTCGTTGCGGAAATAACCCTGCGTCGCCGATGACCCGCGAAATTCAAGCCGTCCCTCATGCCGCTCGCCAAGTTCGCGGCGCTGCTCATCGACGATACGGATTTCGTGATCCGGAATCGGAACGCCGCAGGCGACGATCTCGATCGCTTTCCTGTCGCTCGCCGCCGCCGGTTTTGCGTAGCCCTGCCGTGTGAGCGATTCCCGATCCACCCGGTCGATCAGCGGGCCGCGTCCGGGTTTTGGAATCGCGAGTCCCACGGCGTTTTCCGCAAGACCATAAACCGGCAGCATCGCCTCCCGCTGATATCCGTATTTGCAGAAGCGCTCGATGAAGTCGCGCAGCGTCTGCACGTTCACCGGCTCGGCGCCATTCAGCGTGGCGCGCACGGAGGATAGATCGAGACCTTCGATATCCTCTTCGCGGATTTTGCGAAGGCAAAGTTCATAGGCAAAATTCGGCGCCGCCGAAATCGTCGCGCGGTAGCGATGCATCGCCCACAACCAGGTTTCCGGCCGGGCGAGAAACGCGAGCGGCGACATCACATAAAGCGGCGCGCCGAAATAGAGTGTGCCGAGCCAGGCGCCGATCAATCCCATGTCGTGATACAGCGGCAGCCAGCTCACCATGACATCGGCCGAAGTCGCTTCGACCGCATTTCCGAAACCGCGAATGTTGGCGATCAAATTCGCATGCGTGAGCACGACGCCTTTCGGATCGCCGGTACTGCCGGACGTGTACTGGATGAGACCGATGAAGGAGGTATCCACGTTCGGCAGCGGCGCGGATGCATCAGCGTTCCTTGCGAGAGTTTCAACACTTTCCACCGCGCTGAGGGTCGGCACGAGACCTTTCAACAATGCAGCCGCATGCAGCGCGACAGGAACGGTAATGAGGAGGCTGGCACCCGCATTCTTCAAAATTCCCGCCTGCCGCCCGAGATGCTCCTCGATCTTGGAGCGCTGCATCGGCGGATAGATCGGCACCGGTGTAGCGCCCGCATAGAGAATGCCAAAAAAAGCAGTGAAGAAGTCCGAACCGGTCGGCAGCATCAGCGCGACCCGGTCGCCCGGCGCGATGTCGTGTTCGATCAGGGTGGCCGCCACCGCTTTCGCGCGCGACGAAAGTTCGGCGTACGTCATCGTGTCGAGAACGGTCGTGTGATCCTTCAGCACCGTCACATGCAAGCGCTCGGGATGTTCGCGCACATGCCAGTCGAGCGCTTCCGTGAGGGTCGTCGCCGTGACCGGCGCCTCCACGCGCGCAAGATTTGGCGCATGCACCGCCCTCGCCTCGGCGGCCAGTCTTTCGTCGGGCTCGGCCTTGTCGAGGGCCGGAAGAAGATCGGCAACCGTCTCCGCTTCCGTCACGAGTTCCGCCGGCATTCGCGCCGCAAAAGTGCGCTCAAGCCGGGAGATCAGCTCGGTGCGGCCGAGGCTGTCGATGCCGAGATCGCGCTCCAGCCGGCTCGAAAGTGTGACCTCGGTGAATTGCAGGCGGCGCGGCTGCAGTTCGGCCACCAGATCGCGGACGGCGGCCACGAGACGGCGCTCGCGCAGGGAATCTTTTACGGCACCAGGGGAGGGTTCATTCATCTGGCCGGGAATGTCGGCACGAATCGCCTGAATGGCAAGAGGCGGAAAATCCACGTTTCCCCTGCCGCCTGCACGGCGCGCTTAGACTGCCTGCATTCAAAAAAGAATCCCGGAAATTGCTTCCGGGATTCTTTCTTCAATCGCGCTCACATCTTGTCGTTCTTCAGGCACCTGGCCCCGACATTTCCCTTACGGCTCTCTTCGCACTGGGCCATCGTGTCATAACGGCATTCTTCCTTTGCTCCGCCCGGCGCGCTGCCGCCGGAAACGAGACAGAAAGCTTTCTTTTCCTGCATCTGCGCGGCTGCGGGCTGCACCGAGGCGACAGCACCGAGCAAAGCCAAAGAAACAATCAATAGACGCATGGGCGTTCTCCCTTGTTGTGAATTGCAACGACAACAGGCCGCCGCCTGATTCGTTCCGAAAAAAAGTTGGAACTTGCGCGGCGAATCCGAGGCGGCGCATCTACGCGCTTCAGCCCAAATTCCGTGAAAGCCGTGTTCAGGTCGAGCGGTTCCCGCCGGTGCCACGTTCAAACACCACCGCAGACGCTTCGCGCTCGTTCACATGCAGGCGGAACACGTCCGGCCGCGCATAGTGACCCGTGACGTCGAAATCGAATTTGCCGCGCGCGATGTCATTCATTTCCAGATCGGCGACGAGAATCTGGCTTTGGTTGAAAACCGGTCCGGCGATCACCTGTCCGAGCGGCCCGATGATGCAGCTTCCGCCGCGCATCAACACCGTCTCGGGATTGTCACCCTGTGCCGCCGCATAATCCGCCGGGCAGTCGCCGCGCAGCAAAAACTGGCAGGCGGACAGCACGAAGCAGCGGCCTTCCAGCGCGATGTGCTGCATCGTCGACAACCAGGTATCGCGGTCGTCGGCGGTCGGCGCGCAATAGATCTGGATACCCTTCGCATACATCGCCGTGCGCAGGAGCGGCATGTAGTTTTCCCAGCAGATCACGGCACCGACACGGCCGAGCGGAGTCTCGAACACCGGCAGCGTCGAGCCGTCGCCGAAGCCCCAGACCAGCCGCTCCGAGGCGGTCGGCATCAGCTTGCGATGCTTGCCGAGGAGTTTTCCTTCCGGCGAGAAGAACAGCACCGTGCAGTAGAGCGTGCCACCGTCGCGCTCGATGACGCCGATCACGAGATGCACGGCAAGGTCGCCGGCAATCTCTTCAAGCCGCTTGATCGCAGGGCTTTCCATCTCCACGGCGCTGTCGAAATAGCGGCGGAAATCCTCCCGGCCCGCCGGTGTGCGGCTTCCGATCACGGCGCCGAAACTAAGCCCTTTCGGATAGGCGGAGATGAAGGCTTCCGGAAACACGACAAGCTCGGCACCCTGCGCTTTCGCATCGCGCGCATAACGCGCCACCTTTTCGATCGTCGCCTCGCGATCGAAGACCGCAGGCGCCGCCTGCACCACCGCCGCACGAACCGTTTTCATCTTGCCTCCTGACGACCGCGCAGACGGTTCAGCAAATCCGGCGTCGGATAGGAGTCCGCGGGCATCTTCAACTGCATCTGCACATCCTTGACCGCCGCGCGCGTGGCCGCACCCGGAATCCCGTCGATCTTGCCGACATCGTAACCGCGTTTCACGAGCAGCCGCTGCAATTCCCGGATTTCCTCGAAGGAGAGCGACTCCAGCCCCTCCTTGCCGCGGCTCATCGGACCCGCTCCCGCAATCCGCGTCGCCAGGAAAGCAGCCGTCGTCGAATACGTCAGCGAATTATTCCATTGCGGGAAAATCCCGAAATTCTCATAGACGAGAAATGCCGGACCAAGCCGTCCCATCGGCAGCAGCAAGGATGCAGGTTTTTCATCGGCGTCGAGCGGCTGCCCGTTCGCCTGCCTGACGCCCCACGCTGCCCATTGCGAGCGGGGATGCTTGATCGCGATATCCGCCTGATCCCATGGCAGCCGCGCCGGCACGCGCACTTCGTGCATCCAAGGCTCATGCTGTTTCCAGCCGAGACTCCTGATGTAATTCGCCGTGGACGCGATCACGTCGGGCGTGCTGCGCAGCAGATTGATTTTTCCGTCGCCGTCGAAATCCACGCCGTAATCGTAATAATGCGCGGGCAGGAATTGCGTCTGGCCGAGTTCGCCCGCCCATGAGCCGATCATCTGGTCGGGTGTGAGATCGCCGCGCTGGATGATCTTGAGCGCGGACAAAAGCTCCTTGCGGAAAAGATCGGAGCGGCGGCAGTCATAGGCGAGTGTAGCAAGCGACGGCAGCGTAGTGATGTTGCCGATGTTGCCGCCGAAATCCGTTTCCAGTCCCCAGAACGAGGCGATCACGGGACCCGGCACGCCGTATTGCTCTTCGACGCGCTTGAAGAGCGCCGCGTGTTTCTGGATTTGCGCCTGCCCGCCCTTGATGCGGTGCCCCGCCGCCATCCGGTCGGAAAATTGCAGAAAGCCCTGCGAGAACACGCGCTGCCCGCGGTCGCGGTTGATGATCGACTGCTCGTAGGTGAGCTGGCTGCCAGCCGCGTTCAGCGTGCGCTGCGAAATCCCCTGCTCCAGTGCCTCGCGTTTGAAATCCGCGAGCCAGCGGTCGAAGCTGCCGGTGTTGCGGCAGGTAGCGGTGACCGATGGCGTGGGCGCGGGGGCAACTGCTGTTTTGGGCTTCTGTCTCAACTCCGGCGAGGGAAAACCGAACATGTTGGCGGGAGCCGGCTTTGGTTTCGGTTTTTGTTCGGAGGCGCCTTGCGCCAGCACAAACGTGCCGGCTGCAACAAGGAACGCAGCGGCAAGCAGATACTTCCAATGCTTCATGATGCGGGGGCCTCGCGAATTGCCTCTCTAGTCTAATGCAAGCGAAAACAAGCGTCATCCCGGCCGAGCGCGAAGCGCGAGCGCCGGGATCGTAAGCGGGATTGCGGAGAGCGGTCCCGGCTCTCGGCCTGAGGCCTCGGCCGGGATGACGTATTACTCCGCCGCCTGCGCCGGCCGATCCGACACGAAAGGCAGGTCGAGCTTCATCCAGACTTCCGTCAGCGCCTTCACAAGATGCGCGATGAGCAATTCATCGTGGAACGGCGTCGGCGTGATGCGCAGACGCTCGGTGCCGCGCGTGACGGTCGGGAAATTGATCGGCTGGATGTAGATGCCATGTTCGGTCAGCAGCATGTCGGAGGCGGCCTTGCAGGCACCGGCCTCGTTCACCATTACCGGAATGATGTGTGTGTCGGTCGGCATCAGCGGCAGGCGTGCGCGCACCAGCGCGGCCTTGGTTTTTTTCACCTGCGCCTGTTGCTGCTGGCGCTCCAGAGAGGAATTCTTCAGGTGCCGGATGGAGGCGCTGGCGGCGGCCGCAACCGCCGGCGGCAGCGCGGTCGTAAAGATGAAACCCGGCGCGAAGGAACGCACCGCATCGATTACCACGCGCTTGCCGGAAATATATCCGCCGACGACGCCGAACGCTTTGCCAAGGGTGCCTTCGATCACATCCACGCAGTTCATCACGCCATCACGCTCGGCGATCCCCGCACCGCGCGTGCCGTACATGCCAACGGCATGCACTTCGTCGAGATAGGTCATCGCGCCGTATGTTTCCGCGAGCTTGCAGATCTCGCCAATCGGGGCCACGTCGCCACCCATCGAATAGATGCTCTCGAACACGACGAGCTTCGGCCGGTCGCCGGCGGCGGCGAGCAGTTCTTCGAGATGCGCGAGATCGTTGTGGCGGAAGATAACCTTCTCGCGCCCGGAGCGGCGCACGCCTTCGATCATCGAATTATGGTTGCCGGAATCCGACAGGATCAGGCAGTCGGGCAGCAGTTTCGCAATCGTTGCGATGCCGGTTTCGTTCGACACGTAACCGGACGTGAAGACCAGACCCGCTTCCTTGCCATGCAAATCGGCGAGTTCCGTCTCAAGCTCGACGATTGCACGGCTGTTGCCCGAAATATTGCGGGTGCCACCCGCGCCCGCGCCGACCTTCTTCGCGGTTTCCGTCATCGCGTTGATCACCTCGGGATGGCGGCCCATGCCGAGATAGTCGTTGGAGCACCAGATCACGATTTCCCGGCTGCCGGCGGGCGAGCGCCAGGTCGCGCGCGGAAACCGCGCGGCGTCGCGTTCGATCTCGTTGAAGATCCGGTAGCGGCGCTCGCGCCGGAGACCTTCGAGCGATTCAGCAAACAGGCGCTCGTAATCCATTGCTTTATTCGGGCTCCAAGTGCGGCTGGCCAAGGCTGGCGGGAAACCTTGCCCCGCCATGTCCGGCGGCGCAACGAGAGATTAGAAGCGGCCTAAAGCCGCGTAATTGATGCCGCTCAAGCGCGTTCAAGCGCAATGCAAGCCTGCGGCAACGGGCGGCAAAACGCTCATTGGACAATTATTTCGATATGTCGGATAACATCGACATTATAATCGATAAGCTATTGAAATCAAACGATGCTCACCCGGAAAAGCGACGCCCCTTTTGTCCAATCGCTTGCCGCGCTCGCACACCCGACAAGGCTCGCCGTCTTCCGTCGGCTGGTGGCGGCGGGACCGGAAGGCCTGGCCGCCGGAGAGATCGCCCGGCTGTTGAACGTTCCGCACAACACGCTCTCCACCCATCTCGCCGAGCTCAGCGCCGCCGGGCTGGTCAACGCCCGCCGCGCCGGCCGCTCGATTCTGTATTCGGCCGAATTCGATGGGGTCGCCCGTCTGGTCAGCCACCTCGTGGAGGACTGCTGCGGGGGCCGGCCGGAACTGTGCGGCGACCGTCATCCGGTTGTCATGCGGATTTCGGAAATCATTCGCAACGGGAAAGCCCGACAGGAAACGGCCATGTACAACGTACTTATCCTCTGCACCGGCAACACATCTCGCTCCATCCTTGCCGAAGCGATTCTCAACAAACTTGGCGAGGGTCGTATTCGTGCTTTTTCCGCTGGCAGCACGCCGAAAGGCACGGTGCGTCCGGAAGCGATGAGGCTGCTCGACAAGCTCGGCTACGACATCTCTTCCCTGCGCTCCAAGAGCTGGCACGAGTTTGCAAAGCCAGGCAGCCCCGAAATGGATTTCGTTTTCACGGTCTGCGATGACGCGCATGGCGAAGCTTGCCCGGTCTGGCCCGGCACGCCGGTTACGGCACACTGGGGTATTGAAGATCCCGCGAAGGCAACCGGCAATGCAGCCGAGATCGCCGTGGCATATGAGCAGGCCTATCGCTTCCTGCATAACCGGATTTCGGTGTTTCTGGCGCTGCCGATCGAATCGCTCGACCGCATGAGCCTGCACGCCAGGCTGCGCGAGATCGGCTCGCTTGAAGGCGCCACCGGTAAGGCGAAGGATCAACAGCCGAAGGCGGCTGCGGCGGAATGAACGCCCCGTTGCGAATCCGTTTAGCGGCCGAGGCGCTCGGCACGATGCTGCTGGTTTCCGCCGTCGTCGGCTCCGGCATTATGGGGGCTCGGCTCGCGGGTGGGAACGAAGCAATCGCGCTTCTCGCAAACACGCTCGCGACCAGCGCTATTCTCTTAGTGCTGATCACCATCTTCAGCCCGCTGTCCGGCGCGCATTTCAATCCCGCCGTGAGCCTCGTTTTCGCGATCCGCGGCGAGCTACCCCGCGAGGTATTGCTGCCCTATGTCCTGGCCCAGTTTGCCGGCGGCATTCTCGGCACCGTGCTTGCGCATCTGATGTTCGATCTCGCGCCGTTGACGCTCGGAATAAAGCCCCGCACCGGCCCCTCGCAATGGCTGGCCGAGGCGGTCGCGACGTTCTCGCTGGTGCTGGCAATTCTGGGCGGATTGCGTTTCCGTCCCGATGCAGTCCCCGCCCTCGTGGCGCTCGTGATCGGTTCGGCTTACTGGTTCACCGCTTCAACCAGCTTCGCCAATCCGGCTGTGACGCTGGCACGCGGGTTCACCACGACTTTTTCCGGAATCGCCATCGGCGATGTCCCGGGCTTCATGATTGCCCAGATCGCGGGGGCGATTCTCGCAATGACGCTGGCCTCCAGGCTATTTCCGCCCAAGCGGCGCGGGTAGGAAACCCGCTCAGGCCGAGTACATCTGGTAGAGCAGGCCGCTCAGCACCGCGCCTGTGATCGCCACCGCGAGATAAACCGCGAACACGCGGCGCGTCGCAATCGCCCAAACCGCAAGCATGGCGGGTACCGAGGTGACGCCGCCGCCCATCAGGAAGGCCATTGCGGCACCCGGTGCCATTCCCTTGTCCATCAGTCCGCTGACCAGCGGCAGCGCCGCGTTCCCGTTGAGATAGCTCGGGATGCCGACAAGTGCGGCGACGAGGATCGAAAGCAATCCGCCGTCGCCAACGATACTGGCGATCAGCTGGCCCGGCACATAGGCAACCATCAAACTTTCCAGTACGAAAGCAAGAAGCAGCCACTTGCCGAGGAAGAGCGAATTCTGAAGCACATTGGCGCGAAACGCTTCACCGCGCTCGCGCTCTTCCCAGAAGCGCCAGACCACTGCCTTTGGATTTCGAATCCTCGAAGCGCTGCAGCCTCCATTGCCGACGCCTTCGCGCAGCGGATTGCCGGACAGAATTCCCTGACGCTCCAGCGCCAGCACAGCGAAACCGCCGAGCAGGCCCACGCTAATGGCAGCAAGGGTCTTGGCCAGCGCAAATTGCGTGCCCAGCAGTCCGGCAGTGAGCACAAACATCGAAGGGTCCATCAGCGGGGATGCGAGCCAGAACGCCATCACCGGCGCCAGAGGCACGCCGGTCGCAAGCAGCGCGGCAATCACCGGAATGACTCCACAGGAGCAGAACGGCGACAGAGCGCCTATCAGGCTCGCGAACACCACCATCGTCGAGCGTCGTCCTGTGAAGGCGCCCGCGATCAGGCTTTCTGCTCCCGTTGCTTTCGCATAGGCCGTAAGCAAAATCGAAACGAGAAAGAACGGCAACACGCCGACGACGGCCTTAACGACGAAGGAGGCGGTAGCCGGAACCTGGTGCGAAGCCAGCACCGCGAGCGCCGTGAAAATCAGAGCGATGGCAATCCAGGCCGTATCGAACGTCCATCCCCGCTTGCGGATTTCGCTGAAAGTTTCCTGGATCGACATGGTCAAGCCGCCTTCTCGTCCGCGGAGGCGACGCCTGCGCAGCATTCCGATTTCACAAAGTTGAGAACATCATTCACCGCTCCGAAGCTGGCGGTGCAGATCACTTCGCGGCCGCGCTTCTCCTGCGCGATCAGCCCTGCGGCCGCCAGCGTGTTCAGGTGATGCGCGAGTGTGGTCGCGGGAACCCCGATCAGCCGCTGGATCGAACCGACATTGATGCCTTCATGCCCGGCACGAATCAGCACCTTGAAGATGCGAAGGCGGGTCTGGTTGCCGAGCGCTGCCAGCGCATCGGCCGCCTTTTGCTCGCTGAATTCATGGGTTCCAGACATTACAAGACTATATAACTAGTTTTATAGTTGTCAAGTCAAAGTCCTGAGCGGGCTCCCGATCGTTAACGCCGTTAACCGTTTGGAAACCATACACCGGGCAAATCTTGCCGGGTGACCCGGCTGCGTCCGCGCCGGGTGTCATGGGGGACCGGACGTGAACGGATTGGTCGAGTTCGTCAAAACGCTGGGTGCCGCCCGCATCGCCGCCATGGTTGCGGTGACGGTGGCGCTGCTCGGATTCTTCGCCTTCGTCATCATGCGGCTATCGGCGCCGACCCTGGCACCCCTCTTCACCGAACTGACAATCGAAGACTCAAGCCGCGTCATCAAGGAACTGGAAGCACAGGGCGTGCCCTACCAGCTCCGCGGCGACGGCACGACGATCCTGATTCCAAAAGATAACGTCACCCGCTTCCGCATGCGCCTCGCCGAAGCCGGCCTGCCGCGCGGCGGTTCGGTCGGCTACGAGATTTTCGACAAGACCGATACGCTCGGCACAACCTCCTTCGTCCAGAACGTCAATCACCTGCGCGCCCTCGAAGGCGAATTGGCGCGCACGATCCGCTCGCTCGACCGCGTTTCGGCGGCGCGCGTGCATCTCGTCATTCCGGATCGCCAGCTTTTTCAGCGCGACAAGCAGGATCCCTCGGCCTCCATCGTGCTGCGCGTCCGCAGCCAGCTTGAGCAGGCTCAGGTGCGCGCGATCCGCCATCTCGTGGCCTCCGCCGTACGCGGCCTGAAACCAGAGCGCGTTTCCATCGTCGACGAACAGGGCCGGCTGCTCGCGGATGGCGCGATGGCCGGAGACACGGGTGCAAGCCTTGCCGCCGGTATCGATGAGCGCAACACCGCCCTCGAGACGCGCGTGAAGAACCAGATCGAATCGATCATCTCCAGCGTTGTCGGTCCCGGCCGCGCGCGCGTGCAGGTGTCCGCCGAGATGGATTACAGCCGCGTCCAGCAGACCTCCGACAGCTACGATCCCGAAAGCCGCGTGATCCGCTCCACCCAGACCCGCGAGGAAGCGGGCGAGAATGGCGCGGGCGGAAGCAACGACCAGACCGTTTCGGTCGGCAACGAACTTCCCGGCTCGAACCAGCAGCGCGGCGGCAACCAGCAGCAGGCACAGAGCCGCGACTCGAACCGCAAGAACGAGGAAACGGTCAATTACGAAATCTCCCGCACCACCCGTGTCGAGACGCTGGAGCCGGGCCGCGTGAAGCGCCTCTCCGTCGCCGTGCTCGTCGATGGCAACTACACCAAGGGCGCCAACAACAACGAAATGACCTACGCGCCGCGCACGCAGCAGGAACTCGACCGCATTACCGCTCTTGTTCGCTCCGCCATCGGCTTCAATGAAAAGCGCGGCGACATGGTGGAGGTGGTCAATCTCCGCTTCGCCGAAACACCGAGCGCGCCGCAGCTCGCCGAGGAAGGCGGACTGATGTCGCTGCTTCGCTTCACCACCGACGACATCATGCATGCCGTCAATCTCGTCGTGGTCGCGATCCTCTCGCTGCTGGTGCTACTCTTCGTCGTGCGCCCGCTCGTTCGCCGCATTGTGACGCCGGACGAAGCGGCAATCGCACAGAAGCCGGTTCCGGCCGTGCTGGTAAAATCCGAAGGCGGCGTGGACGCGCCGCTGCAGCCCGCGCAACCGCCGTCCGTCGATAATGCCGCGGCCCGCATGATTGAATTCGCGCAATTGCAGGGCGACGTGCACCAGCAGTCGATCCAGAAGGTCGGCGAGCTTGCGACCCGCAATCCTTATGAAACCGTCTCGATCATCCGCCAGTGGATGCACGAGAAGCAGGCCTGATCCATGGCAACCGCCGCAGCACTCGTGGACGCACTTTTCACCCGCAAGCCGGATAAGGCCGGCGCCAGCGCGCCTGCGTCCGGCAAGGCGATACCGCGCATCAACCGGGCGCTCAACGGCACCGAACGCGCCTCCATTCTCTTGCTCGCCCTGGGCGAACGGCACGGCGCGGAAGTCTGGAAATTGCTGGACGACGAGGAAGTCCGCACGCTTTCGCTCACCATGTCCTCGCTTGGCACCATTGAATCCGGCGCGGTCGAAACGCTGATGGTCGATTTCGTCGGACAGATGTCCGCGACCGGCGCCTTGATGGGCGACTCGGTCGCCACCGAGCGCCTGCTGCAACAGTTCCTTCCGGGCGAGCGCGTTTCCACCATCATGGAGGAAATCCGCGGTCCGGCCGGCCGCAACATGTGGGAAAAACTTTCCAACGTGCAGGAAGAGGTTCTCGCGAACTACCTGAAGAACGAATATCCGCAGACGATCGCGGTGGTGCTTTCCAAGATCCGTCCCGAGCACGCAGCACGGGTCCTCTCCATTCTGCCGGAGGAACTCGCACTCGACGTCATCAACCGCATGCTCCGGATGGAGGCGATCCAGAAGGATGTGCTGGAGCGCGTCGAGCAGACGCTGCGCACCGAATTCATGTCGAATCTCTCGCAGACGAGCCGCCGCGACAGCCACGAGATGATGGCCGACATTTTCAACAATTTCGACCGCCAGGCCGAAACGCGCTTCCTGTCCGCGCTGGAAATGGCCAACCGCGAATCCGCCGAGCGCATCAAGACGCTGATGTTCACCTTCGACGATCTCGCCCGCCTCGACTCGGCGGCTGCACAAACGCTCCTGCGCACCGTCGATCGCGGCAAGCTTGCGATCGCGCTCAAGGGCGCCTCCGAGGCCGCGCGCGATTACTTCAAGGCCAATATGTCCCAGCGCGCCGCGAAACTGCTCGACGAAGAAATGGAAACGATGGGTCCCGTTCGCCTGCGCGACGTGGACGAAGCGCAGAGCGCCCTCGTCAATCTCGCCAAGGATCTTGCCGCGAAAGGCGAGATCGTGATCGCCAAGAACAATTCGAACGAAGACGAACTGGTGTACTGAAATGGCCGTGCTGGAAAAAGCCGCCGCGAAAGACGAACCGAAGAAATTTCTCTTCGACGTCGAGTTCGACCGCGGCGCACGCGTCGCTTCCGATGTGAAGGCTCTGCTGGTAACCGTCGAGCAGGACGGCTATCGCCGCGGCCTCGCCGAGGGCGAAGCGCAGGCCAACGCGAAAATCGAAAAGAGACTGGCGGCTGTATTCACGCAGACCGCCGATCGTCTCAGCGAAATCTCGAAAAAATTCGGCGCGCTGGAAAACCGGCTGGAAGACGAAGCGGTGCATGTTGCTCTGGCGGTGGCCCGCAAACTGGCGCCCTCGCTGCTCGCCCGCGAGCCGCTCGCGGAAATAGAGACGCTCGTCACCGATGTGCTGAAGCAAGTCCGTACCGCTCCGCATGTGGTGATCCGCGTCGCCGAGGACATGATCGAGCCCGCGGGCACGCGCCTGCAGCAGATCGCCGACCAGCGCGGCTTCGCGGGACGCCTCGTGTTCCTGCCCTCGCCCGATCTGAAAGCCGACGAAGTCCGCATCGAATGGGCCGATGGCGGCGTCGAACGCGACCGCGCCGCGATCGAGTCCAGCATCGACGATGCCGTCCGGAATTATCTGGCGCGCGGCGGCAAAACCGCGGCCCACACGGAGAAAACAAAATGAGCGACGACAAAAACCCGCCCCTGCCCGATCTCGAGACAGACGTGGAGCTGGTGCCGTCGCAGGATGGCGGCGCGCCGGAACTTGAAGCCGATGCGGCAAAGTCGGCGGCCGAACTCGAAGCCGTGTTCGACGTGCCGGTTCATGTTTCCGCCGTGCTGGGGCGCACGCGCATGGATGTCGGCAACCTGCTGCGGCTTGGGCCGGGCACCATCCTCGAACTCGACCGCAAGGTCGGCGAAGCCATCGATATTTTCGTGAACAACCGCCTGGTCGCGCGCGGCGAAGTCGTCCTCGTGAAGGACCGCCTCGGCGTGACCATGACCGAAATCATCAAGGCCGAACGGGCCTGATAGGACGACTGGAGACAGATCATGCGGCTCCTCATCATTGGATCGCTCAAGGGCCAGCTCAGCGTGGCCACGAAAATCGCGGTGGACCGGGGGGCGGCCGTAACCCACGCGACGGACATCGATCAGGGTCTGCGCGTGCTGCGCTCGAAAGGTGCCGATCTGGTGATGGTCGATGTCGCCATCGACATCCGCGATCTCGTGCAGAAACTTTCCGATGAACGCATTCACGCGGCAATCGTCGCCTGCGGCATCGACAACGATGCGCGTGCCGCCGCCGGCGCGATCCAGGCCGGCGCCAAGGAATACATCCCGCTGCCGCCCGATCCCGAACTGATCGGGGCGGTGCTTGCGGCCGTCGCCGACGATGCGCGCGCCCTTGTCTATCGCGACGAGTCGATGGCGCAACTCGTGAAGCTCGCGGCCCAGGTCGCAACTTCCGAAGCCTCTATCCTCATCACCGGCGAAAGCGGCACCGGCAAGGAAATGATCGCGCGCTTTGTGCATGAAAAGAGCGCGCGCGCGAACAAGGCATTCGTTTCGGTGAACTGCGCCGCCATTCCCGAAAACCTGCTGGAATCGGAATTGTTCGGACACGAAAAGGGCTCCTTTACCGGCGCCGTCGCCCGGCGCATCGGCAAGTTCGAGGAGGCCGACGGCGGCACGCTGCTGCTCGACGAAATTTCGGAAATGGACGTTCGCCTGCAGGCGAAACTCCTGCGCGCGCTGCAGGAGCGCGTGATCGACCGGGTCGGCGGCACCAAGCCGGTGCCGGTGGATATTCGCGTGATCGCGACCTCAAACCGCAATCTCGCCGACGAAGTGCGCGACGGAAATTTCCGCGAGGATCTGCTCTATCGCCTGAACGTCGTGAACCTGAAAATTCCCCCGCTGCGCTCGCGCCCGGCGGACATCCTTGAACTCGCCGGACATTTTTCCCGCCGCTACGCGGAAGCGAACAGCCTTCCCGTCCGTCCGTTTTCATCGGATGCGCGGCAGGAACTGCTGCGCGCCCGCTGGCCGGGCAACGTGCGCGAACTGGAAAACACCGTTCACCGCGCGGTGCTGCTCTCGACCGGCACCGAGATCGGCGTCGAATCGATCCGCTTGCCCGACGGCTCCAGGCTTGCCGAAGCGCCGCGGAGTGCCGCCGAAAAGGCGGCGCAGGTTGCCGGCGAAGTCGTTTCCGCCTCGCTGGTCGGGCGCACGGTCGCGGATGTGGAGCGCGATCTTATTCTGGAGACGCTCAAGCATTGCCTCGGCAACCGCACCCATGCCGCGAACATTCTCGGCATCTCCATCCGCACGCTGCGCAACAAGCTGAATGAATATACCTCAACGGGCTTTTCAGTGCCCGCGCCGGGTGCCGGTGTGGCGGCCTGACATCAAACGTCATCCCGGGCGAGGCGCACATGCGCCGAGACCCGGGATCGTCTTCCGCAAAACTCGATGACGATCCCGGCTCTCGCTTCGCTCGGCCGGGATGACGCTTGTGCGCCGCGTCGTCCGGGAAACGTCGATAAATCCCGTTAACCATTCGCTAACCATAAGCCCGGCAAATATTGCCGGGCCGGCGGCCGCGCCGGCGCGAATCAGTACGGGATCCAATGACCGACACCACCGTCGTCGCACCATCAAAGACCGCCGGCTTCTCGTTTTCCGAACTGGGCGCCCTGCTCCGCCGCGGCGACCTTGCGATGGCGGTCGCGGTCCTGTCGATCCTGGTGGTGCTGATTTTGCCGCTGCCGCCGGTCCTGCTCGACCTCCTGCTGGCGCTGTCGATCATCCTGTCCGTGCTGATCCTGATGACGGCGCTGTTCATCCATACGCCGCTCGAATTCTCCGCCTTCCCGTCCGTGCTCCTGATGGCGACCATATTCCGCCTCGCGCTGAATCTGGCCTCCACACGCCTCATTCTTTCGCACGGACACGAAGGCACCCATGCCGCCGGCCAGGTCATTCAGGCCTTCGGCAATTTCGTCATGGGCGGCAATTTCGTGATCGGCGTGATCGTGTTCTCGATCCTCGTGATCGTGAACTTCGTCGTCATCACCAAGGGCTCCGGCCGCATCGCGGAAGTCGCGGCCCGCTTCACCCTGGACGCCATGCCCGGCAAGCAGATGGCGATCGACGCCGATCTTTCCGCCGGCCTCATCAGCGAGGACGAGGCGCGCAAGCGCCGCAAGAACCTCGAAGACGAAAGCTCCTTCTTCGGCGCCATGGACGGCGCCTCGAAATTCGTGCGCGGCGACGCGATCGCGGGCCTGCTGATCGTGTTCATCAACGTCATTGGCGGCATTATCATCGGCATGGCGCAGCAAGGCATGACCTTCGCCGCCGCCGGCCACAGCTACACGCTGCTCACCGTCGGCGACGGTCTCGTCACACAGATTCCGGCGTTGATCGTTTCGACCGCCGCGGGCTTGCTCGTCTCCAAGGCCGGCGTCACCGGTGCCGCCGACCAGGCGCTGATGAAACAGCTCTCCGGCTACCCCAAAGCACTCGGCATGTCGGCGGCCGTCATGATCGTGATGGCGATGTTGCCCGGCATTCCAATGCTGCCCTTCCTCATTCTCGGCGGCGGTGCGGGTGCCATTGCCTGGTACAGCGACCGCCGTACCCGGCGCTCCGATGCCGTCGAGGCCGCCGCCAAGACGGTCACGGCGAAGGCCGCCGAACCCCTGGATGAGCCGATTTCATCGGCCCTCAAGATCGACGACCTCAAGATCGAGATCGGTTACGGCCTACTGCCGCTCGTCAACGGGCCCGGCGGATCGGACCGTCTGACCGACCAGATCAAAGCGCTGCGTAGAAATTTGGCCATGGAAATGGGCTTCGTGATGCCCTCCGTGCGCATCCTCGACAACGTCCAGCTCGAGGCCAACACCTACATTATCAAGATCAAGGAAGTGGACGCCGGCACCGGCCGCGTCTTCCCGAACAGCCACATGGTCATGGACCCGGGCGGCCGTCAGGTCGAACTGCCGGGCACGCATACGACCGAGCCGACATTCGGACTGCCCGCGACCTGGGTCGATGACGGCCTGCGCGAGGAAGCGGGCGTGCGCGGCTACACGGTCGTGGACGCGGCGACGGTGCTTTCGACGCATCTTTCGGAGGTGCTGAAGGCCAATATCGCCGATCTCCTGTCTTATGCCGAAGTCCAGAAGCTCCTCAAGGATCTGCCGAAGGAGCAGGGCGAACTCATCAAGGACATCGCGCCGGCGCTGATTTCCACCTCCGGCATCCAGCGCGTGCTGCAATTGCTGCTCGCCGAACGCGTCTCGATCCGCGATCTCGGCACCATTCTGGAAGGCATCGCCGAAGCGCTTTCCACCACCCGCAATCCTTCCCAGCTGGTCGAACATGTTCGCGCGCGCCTGTGCCGTCAGATCTGCGCCCAGAACACCTCGCCCAATGGCTACGTGCCCCTCATCTCGCTCTCGCCGAAATGGGAACAGGCCTTCGCGGAATCGATCCTCGTTAACGGCGAGGACCGCTCGCTGGCCATGCAGCCGTCGAAACTCTCCGAATTTGTCACCATTGTCCGCGAGAAATTCGAGGACGCCGCCCGCGCCGGCGAAGCGGCGGTCCTGATGACCAGCCCCGCCTCCCGGCCGTTCGTGCGCTCCATCATCGAGCGTTTCCGTCCGCAGACGACGGTGATTTCCCAGAGCGAAATTCATCCCCGCGCCCGTCTTAAAACGGTTGGCAGCGTCTGAACGGGCTGCGATGATCCGGCCAGGGTTAGAGAACCATGAGCCGGCACCCGAAATCGCGCGACGAATTCCGCGGACCCGTCACCATCCGGGACGAATACACCCGCATACCGACGGGCAAGATCGCGGCGATCGTCACGCATCTTGAAATGAAAACCCGGCCGGCCTTGTCCGTGGCGAAAGCATCGCCGGACTATTCGCTGCGCCGGGTCTCCAAACCTGCCCTTGGCTGGTATCGCGACCTCTACCGGCGCGTCGGCGAGAACTGGCTCTGGTTCTCCCGCCTCGTCATGAGCGACGCCGATCTGGAAACCCTGATCCATCATCCCGCGGTCGAGGTGCATGCCCTCCAATTCCAGGGCCGCGATCAGGGCATTCTGGAGATCGATTTCCGCCGCCTGCCGGAAGTGGAGATTTCCTTCCTCGGCGTAAGCGTGCCGCTGATCGGCAAGGGTGCCGGGCGTTTCCTGATGCACCGGGCGCTGCAGAATGTCTGGTCGCGCAATCCGACGCGCGTGACCATCCACACCTGCACGCTCGATCACCCGCGCGCGCTCAATTTCTACCGCCGGGCGGGCTTCGTGCCTTACGCGCGCTCGACCGAAATCGCCGACGACCCACGGCTCATGGGCTTGCTGGCGCGGAATGCCGCGCCGCATGTCCCGATTGTCGAAGGTAGCTGACCTGTCATGCCACGACACATGCCGTCGTCCCCGCGAAAGCGGGGACCCATAGCCAACATGCTCAATCGCTATCCGAGGTGTTTATGGGTCCCGGCTCTCGCTGCGCTCGGCCGGGACGACAAATATGGGGCGGTTCAGACGCGCTGGGCACCGATGCGATCGAGTTCGGTCTGTTCGAGCTTGGCGTCGGCGGCACGCTCGCGGGCGCCATCGCGCTCCTCGAGGATCTCGACCTTCTTCAGTTCCTCAAACGCATCGGCCAACGCGGCGCGGGCATCTTCCAACTGGCCTTTCAGTTCGCTGGCGGAACGGGCGAGATTGTCCCGGCGGACCATCGCGGCCTTGGCGTAGGTCGGATAGGCGAAGTGCGCGGGATCGTCGATCCCCGCCTTCTGCTGCTCGGTGGCGATTTCACGGTCGAGGTCCGACGACATGCGCTCGAACTCGGCGATCATCGCCTCGATCTGGGCGACCTGCCGGCGCTTTTCATCGACCTGAAAACGCTTCAGTCGGATGAGGGTGTCACGCGATTTCATGTGGGCAATACTCCACGCGCCCGGTTACGATTCAGTTGCGGCGCCTGCGAGAATTTGCGCAAGCCGCTTGTAACCATCGGCCAAATTGGTTGCCTCTTCCTTACCTTGGCCGAGAAAAGCCTCTAAATCGGGGTTCAGGCGGATGGCCTCGTCCACCTCGGCACTGGCCCCCGGCCGGTAGGCCCCCAGCCGGATCAGTTCCTCCATGTCGGTATAGGTAGCCATGGTCTTTTTGGCCTGCTGAACCACCGGCCAGAACTCCGGATTGCAGGACTTGGGCATGGTCCGGGACACCGATTTCAGGATGTTGATGGCCGGGTAACGGCCCCGTTCCGCAATCGACCGCTCCATTACGATGTGCCCGTCGAGGATGCCGCGCACGGCGTCGGCCACCGGCTCGTTATGGTCGTCGCCATCGACAAGTACCGTGAACAGGCCCGTGATCGTGCCCTTGCCGATGCCCGGCCCGGCGCGCTCCAGGAGGCGCGGCAATTCGGTGAAGACGGTCGGGGTGTAGCCTTTGGATGTCGGCGGCTCGCCCGCTGACAGACCAATCTCGCGCTGGGCCATGGCGAAGCGGGTGACGGAATCCATCAGCACAAGGACATCCTTGTCCTCGTCGCGGAAGAACTCGGCAATGGTCATGGTCAGATAGGCCGCCTGCCGCCGCATGAGTGCCGGCTCATCCGAAGTGGACACGACGACGACCGACCGCTTCAGGCCTTCGTCACCCAGATCGTCCTGCAAGAATTCCTGCACCTCACGGCCGCGTTCGCCAACGAGCCCGATCACGGCGACGTCGGAGTCTGTGTTTCGCGCCAGCATGGAGAGCAGCACTGACTTGCCGACGCCCGATCCGGCGAAGATGCCCATGCGCTGGCCCCGGCAGCAGGTGGTGAATGTGTTCAGCGCCCGCACGCCCAAATCGAGCGGCGCACCGACCCTTTTCCTCGAATGGGCGGGTGGCGGCGTCTCGCGAAATCCATAGGGCGACGGTCCGGGCGGCAGCGGACCTTTGCCGTCGATCGGCACGCCCAGCGCATTGATCACCCGGCCCAGCCAGCGATCCGAGGGGCGGACCATGGCAGCCGAGGCGGAGACAAGCGCCCGGCAGCCCCGGCGCACCCCTTCCAGCGCCCCGAAGGGCATCAGGAGGGCGTTATCGCCGGCGAAGCCCACGACCTCGCAGGGGACCATCGGGCTGCGGTCGGTCTCGATAACGACCCGCGCACCCACCGGCATGGCATGCACCGGCCCCGCCACCTCGACCAGAAGCCCGCGGATGGCCGCCACCCGTCCGTAAATGGACGAGCCCTCGATTTCATCGATCTGTTCGGCGAGCGCTTTCAAAATGGCCCTTTTTCACGGTTCGAAACGTTTTGTTTACCCGTTCCGTTAATGATCGCCTTGCTCGCGGAACGGCCCGCCACCCGGCGGTAGTCGATTCCGGTGAGTCGCTTGGACCGGTTTGTTGAAGTCGTACGTTAACCGGGTCCCCGGCGAATCTGACCGAATATCCAGCATCTTACGCTGATTCGGCCCGATTTGCCCGGGGGACTCTTGTGGGACAGAATCAGATTCTGTTAACCATTTAACGGTAGCGTTACGAATCGCTAAACCGAGCCGGGCGCGCGGCGGGGCGGCAAGGATTTCATCCGCCTCCGAAAACGATGCCCAGAAGGGGATTGGCATGCGCGTACTGCTAATCGAGGACGACAGCGCGACCGCGAAAAGCGTCGAGCTGATGCTCAAATCAGAGAGCTTCAACGTCTACACCACCGATCTCGGTGAGGAAGGCGTCGACCTCGGAAAACTCTACGACTACGACATCATCCTGCTCGACCTGAACCTCCCGGACATGTCCGGTTATGAAGTTCTGCGCTCGCTGCGGGTCGCCAAGATCAAGACGCCGATCCTGATCCTCTCCGGTCTCGCCGGCATCGAGGACAAGGTGAAGGGTCTCGGCTTCGGCGCCGACGATTACATGACCAAGCCCTTCCACAAGGACGAGCTCGTCGCCCGCATCCATGCGATCGTGCGCCGTTCCAAGGGCCACGCCCAGTCGGTCATCAACACCGGCGATCTCTGCGTGAACCTCGACACCAAGACGGTCGAAGTCGGCGGAGCCCGCGTGCACCTGACCGGCAAGGAATATCAGATGCTGGAGCTGCTCTCGCTCCGCAAGGGCACCACCCTCACCAAGGAGATGTTCCTCAATCATCTCTACGGCGGCATGGACGAGCCCGAACTCAAGATCATCGACGTCTTCATCTGCAAACTCCGCAAGAAACTCGCCAACGCTTCGCAAGGCCGTAACTACATCGAGACGGTCTGGGGCCGCGGCTATGTGCTGCGCGAGCCCGCGGAAGGCGAAACGCGGATCTCGGCTTAATTTGTCATTCCGGGGCGGCGCATAGCGCCGAACCCGGAATCCAGAGACAAGCTCTGAACTTGCATCTGGATTCCGGATCAGTGCTTCGCACTGTCCGGAATGACGAAACAAAAACCCCGCCTCACGGCGGGGTTTTTGTTTTGGACCCGCCGCCATTCCACGATTCGGTTGTCATACAGCCGCGCGCCTTCTTTCCCGCGAGCGAAAACGCTCCGAGGGATGGGTCCCCGCTTTCGCGGGGACAGGGGGACCGGAGCGCCGAAAGGCGCATGGGTTTTTTTATGCGCGCCTGCGTGGCGCGCCTCGCCTCTCGGCGCTCCAGTGCGGCGGCTTTTGGTTCTTCGGGACCGTGCTTCCGGGACCGGACAAAGCGGCGTCCAATTATGCGCCGCCGTCGCGAAGGGCTTTCGCCCTTCGGTTCCGGTCCCCATTCCAGCCATTGAAGGCAGCCTGTCTTAGTGCAGGCGGACGGTGACCCGAAGCCTCCCGGGATTCCGTTTGCGAGACGGAAGCGCGGGCGCCGCCTCCCGCTCCACCATCACGACGCCTCGCGAGAGCGCCCCGGACGAGCGGGAGTGAGCGGATTGTACGGGAGGTTTTGAGGGCGGGGATAAGGTGGTGGAAGTAGCTGAGCCAAAATGAAAAACCCGACTCAAAGGCGGGGTTTTTGTTTACAACAAAAAAGCGCGGCGGGGATTTATTGTTGTCATTCCGGGGCGCCGCGAAAGCGGCAAGCCCGGAATCCATAATCCCGGAGTTAAATATCTTGCACCGGGGATATGGATTCCGGCTCTCGCTTCGCTCGGCCGGAATGACAGGAGAGGCCGGGGTTTTTGTTTGGTCTCGCGCTCTTCCGGCGCCCTGCATCCTTCGAGACGCCCGCCGCAGCAACACTCACTGCCTCATCCTGAGGAGGCCGCGCAGCGGCCGTCTCGAAGGATGAGCGGCGGGCTCCTCAGGATGAGGGCGCGTTGCAGCGCAAATCCCGGAACGAGACCAGCTTCCGCTTGTCCTCATCCCACAGCACCAGACGCACGCAGCGGAAGCTCTCCGTCAGCGTGAGGCGGCTGACATTCTGCAATTCAGGATGATCGCGCAGCACGCGCGGCAGCCGGTAATAGGGAATGCGGCTGCACAGATGATGCACATGATGCACGCCGATATTGGCGGTGAACCAGCGCAGCACGACCGGCAGATCGTAATGCGAACTGCCGTGCAGCGCTGCTTCCTGCATGTTCCACTCCCGGCTCGGCTCCCAGTACGTCTCCTCGAACTGGTGCTGCACGTAGAACAGCCACACGCCGATCGAAGCCGCGAGGAACATCACCGGCACCTGGATGAGCAAGACCGGCGCGATCCCCACAAACCAGATCAGCGCCGCGATGATCGCCGCCAGCGCGAGATTGGTCAGCATGGCGCTGACCCATTGCCGCCAGCCCGCGTGCATCAGTCCCGCGGGCACCCGGTGGCGGATAAAAAACAGATAGGCAGGCCCGATGCCGAACATCACCAACGGGTGCCGGTAAAGCCGGTAGCGCAGCCGGCCGAGAAACGGCAACGCCCGATATTCCCGCACCGTCAGCGTGTCGATATCGCCCATGCCGCGGCGGTCGAGATTCCCCGATGTCGCATGATGACTGGCGTGCGAGCGGCGCCAGAAGTCGTAGGGTGTCAGCGTCAGGACGCCAAGCACACGCCCGACCCAGTCATTCGCCAGCTTGTGGCGGAAAAACGAACCGTGACCGCAATCGTGCTGGATCATGAACAGGCGGACCAGAAATCCCGCCGCCGGCACCGCCAGCAACAGCGAAATCCACCAGTGACCGAAGTGAAGCGCCACACCCGCGAGCACCCACAGGGCCACGAGCGGAATGAACGTGATCGCGATTTCCAGAATGCTGCGCGCATGGTTCGGCTCACGATAATGCGCGAGAACCTGCATCCAGTTTCGCGTGGCATTCGGAGCGGCGGATACAGCAGCAGCGTTGCTATGGTTCAAGATGAAATCCAATGGTCTCGGGGTGAATGTGGAGGGCTCTTGATGGGTGCGTGATTGCGCCCCGGCTCCATCCGCAGGATTCGTCGTGCCCCTGTAACAGAATTCGCCGCCTTGTTGCATTCTTTGATGGGCAGGTTGCCGCAGCGCAATACCATCGGGAGAACAGGTTCTTGTCCCATGCCGGAAACAATCCGGCGGTCGCGGGATGCAGATTCCGCAACCAATAAGACGCCCCGCGCGCGCCCCCGATGAGCGGGTTGCATCGATTGCAGGGAAGTTTTGGAGGGCGGGATAAGGAAGGCGGATACCGCTGATTTGATTCGGAGACATATCCCCATGTCCACCTGAAGGATGATCGTATCCCCGGGATTTCAGGCGGCGGCTCCCGGAAACACAGGAACCCCGCCTCGCGGCGGGGTTCTGAACCATTCAAACGCCTCGAGTTTCAGCTGCTGCCGGGATCGCTGATCGTGCCGCGCGCGACCAAACGATTGTAGATAAAAAGCACGAGTACGGCGCCAAGCGTGGCGGCGACGAGACCCGCACCCTGGTTTGAGCCATACCAGCCGATTGTTTGCCCGAGGAACGTCATCAGGAACGCACCGGCAATACCGAGTCCCGCGGTGATAAGGAAGCCGCCCGGCGTGTTCGGCCCTGGATAAAGCCAGCGCGCAACCAGGCCGGCGATGAAGCCAATGACGACGATCCAGAGAATGCCCATTTTCGTTTCCAGCCGTTTGCGGTTAGAGGAAGCGTTGCAGTTCTTTTTCGGTCGGCAACCTGCCGTCCGGTGTCAGCATGTCGACCAGTCCCGGCAGGCTCTTGCTGAGTTCAGCGAGCACGTCGCTTTTCGACGATCCGGTCTGCCGCACCAGCGCATCGATCGTATCGCCGCCCAAGGCGCTTTCCAGTTCCTTCGGCGCGATCGGCTTGTTGGTGCCGGTGCCGACCCAGGAGTCGGCGGTTTGTCCCTGACCGTGCTGCTGAAGCTGTTTCAGCAATTCGCCAAGGCCGCCGCTGATCACGCTTCCGGCGGCACCGCCCGCGAGGATTCCGCCGAGCAGACCGCCGAGGCCCCCGCCGCTGTTCGCGTTCGAGCCGCCCTTACCGAGAATGCCGCCGAGCAGGTCGCCCAGACCGCCGGTGCTTGCAGTCGTCTCGCCCGGATTCGGCGTGCCGCCCGGAATCGGCGGAAACGGAGAACCCTGCGGTGCCGTCGTATTGCCAGCGCCCATGTGCTGCCATGCCTTGTAGGCAAGCAGTGCGAGCAGCGCCATCGTGATCGGCGACATGCCTTTGCCGTCGGAAGCTTGCGGCGTCTTCTGGCCGCGCGGTCCGTTCAACATGCCATTCAAAATATCGGTAATGCCCATGGAAGCCTCCTAAACGCTATGCCGTCAGGCCTGAAGCGCGATTGTACCAGCATCGGGATTCTCTGTGTTCGAAACGTGACTAGTTCTTGAGCCGGTATCCAGTCCTGAAGATCCACCATACGACGACGAGACAGGTAATGAGAAACTGAAACGTCATGGCAAGGCTGACACCGACCCCCACATCGGCGACACCGTAGAAACTCCAGCGAAAACCGCTCACGAGATAGACCACGGGATTGAACAGCGTGACGGTCTGCCAGAACGGCGGCAGCACGGAGAGCGAATAGAAACTGCCGCCCAGAAACGTCAGCGGCGTAATAATGAGCAGCGGCACGATCTGCAGCCGCTCGAAGCCGTCGGCCCAGATGCCGATGATGAAGCCGAGCAAGCTGAAGGTGATCGCCGTCAGCACCAGAAACGCGATCATCCAGAACGGATGCAGGATCGTGATCGGCACGAAAAACCACGCCGTCAAAAGGATCAGCAGGCCAAGAATGATCGACTTCGTGGCGGCGGCACCGACATAGCCGAGCATCGCTTCATAGAAGGAGACCGGCGCCGAAAGCAGTTCATAAATGGTGCCGGTGAAGCGCGGGAAATAAATGCCGAACGAGGCGTTCATCACGCTTTGCGTCAGCACCGTGAGCATGATCAGGCCCGGCACGATGAACGCGCCATAGCTGACCCCTTCGATCTCGTTGATGCGGGAGCCGATGGCAGCACCAAACACGACGAAATACAGCGAGGTTGAGATCACCGGCGAGACGATGCTCTGCCACAGCGTGCGCGCCGTGCGCGCCATTTCGAAGGAATAGATCGCCTGTACCGCGCGCCAGTTCATCAGTCACGCCTCACGAGATCGACAAAAATATCCTCGAGCGAGCTTTGGCTGGTCTGCAAATCCTTGAAACGGATGCCGAGATTGCTGAGGTCGCCGAGCAAGGCCGTGATGCCCTTCCGATCGACCTGCGTGTCGTAGGTATAGGTCAGGTCCATGCCATCTTCCGAGAGCACGAGGGCGTAGTTCGCAAGCTCCACAGGAACGGCGGGAAGCTTCTGCTGGAGATGCAGCAAAAGCTTTTTTTTGCCGAGTTTCTGCATCAGCGCGCGCTTTTCCTCGACGAGGATCAGTTCGCCGCGATTGATGACGCCGATGCGGTCGGCCATCTCCTCGGCTTCCTCGATGTAATGCGTGGTCAGGATGATGGTGACGCCGGACGCGCGCAGATCGCGCACGATGTTCCACATATCCTTGCGCAACTGCACATCGACGCCGGCACTCGGCTCGTCGAGGAACAAAATCTGCGGCTCGTGCGAAAGCGCCTTTGCGATGAGGACGCGCCGCTTCATGCCGCCCGAAAGCGTCATGATCTTGTTGTCCTTCTTGTCCCACAGGGAAAGCTCGCGCAGCACCTTTTCGATATGCGCCGGGTTCTTCCGCTTGCCGAACAGGCCGCGCGAAAAGCTGACCGTCGCCCACACGCTTTCGAACGCGTCCGTGGTCAGTTCCTGCGGCACGAGGCCGATCAGCGAGCGCGCCGCGCGATAATCGTCAATGAGGTCATGCCCGTCGATCGTGACCTTGCCGCCGCTGGGATTCACGAGGCCGCAGACGATGCTGATGAGCGTGGTCTTGCCCGCGCCGTTCGGCCCCAGCAGCGCGAAAATTTCCCCGCGCCGGATTTCCAGGTCCACGCGCTTCAGCGCGTCGAACCCGGTGGCGTAGGTCTTGGAAAGATTGGCGATGGAAATAATGGGGGACATGCGATGCATTCTGTTTTGCGAATGCGGCACTAAGCAGATGATGCGGGCCGGAGCAATGCCCCGGCCCGCATGGCTTGGATGCGAAGAATTACTTGCTCTTCTTCTTCAGCCACTCGCGCATGAAGGCGATCTCGGCCTCCTGCGATTTCACGATATCTTCGGCCAGTTTCCTGATTTCAGGGTCCTTGCCGAAGACGAGGACGATCTTCGCCATGTCCACCGCACCTTGGTGATGCGGAATCATCCCTTTGGCGAAATCGGCATCGGCATCCCCCGAGAACGTGATCGCCATGTCGCGATGCATCTTCTCGTTCACGGCGTTGAAGGCGAGGCTCGATGCACTCTGGTCGCCCTGCGTCGCCGCATTTGCGCCGTGTCCCTGATGACCGGAGCCGGGCTGGCCCATCATCTGGCCGTGCATGCCGCCTTTCATCTGGCCGTGCATGCCCGCTCCATGGGGCATGGACTGGGCGAGCGCAAAACCGCCTCCGGCGATCGCTAGCGCGAGGGCGGAGCCGATGATAAGAGTTTTTTTGCTAGGCATTTGTCTTCTCCATACTGGAAGGTTCCCGCAGCATTCGCTGGAGGCAATCTTCCGTGTCGTTGAATGATTATTGCGAAGAGATCGATCAGACAAAGCCGCGCGGAGGCGGATCGATCGGCCGAAACGTTTGGACTGGATGGCCGGACGCAGAATTTGTTTCGACGTCGTCCAGCACGCGCGATGCAAACACTTCGGTCAGCGGCATCACGCCGGTGAGATGCGCAGAACAGCAGGCAAGGCTGAAAAAGCGCTTTCCATCAGGCTCATGGCTGGACGGCGGATTCGCGGGTGAATGTTGTTTCCGCAACAAGATCGTGCCCTGCGGGATGCGAAGCATCATCAAGACCTTGATGATTATGACCTGGATGCGGAGAGGAATCGGCAGGCGAAACGGCATGGGACGGACAAAGCAGATTCAACGCACTTGCGTTGGCGGCGAGAACCGGCCCGGCGAGTTGCGCTAGCATCGCAACGGCAAAGAGCGTCCGTGAAACAGGCTTCATGCTCACCCGATACCACGGGCGGGCATGGCACTCACCTTACAGATAGGTAAGAAACTGCGGCGTCAGGCCACGCGCTGGCCGCCGCTCGCACTCACGAGCGCAAGCTTCGGCGCCGCTTCGCGCTTGACCGTGGGGCAATAGAGACCGCGCTTGTCGGGAACCGGCGAGAAGAGATCGCCGACGCCGACCACCGTTTCCGCGGCTCCGAGCACGAAATAGCCGTCTGGTGCCAACCGCTGGCGGATGCGCGTCAGCACGTCCACTTTGGTCGGCTGATCGAAATAGATCAGCACGTTGCGGCAGAACACGGCATCGAACTGGCCGAGGATGGAGAAGTCCGTCAGCAGGTTGAGCTGACGGAACTGCACCATCTTCCGGATTTTCGCGGAGAGACGCCACTGGTCGCCGACCTGCTCGAAATGCTGCATCAGCATCGAGATCGGCAGGCCGCGTTGCACCTCGAACTGGCTGTAGGAGCCGCTGCGCGCTTTATCCAGCACGTCGTTCGAAATATCGGTCGCGATGATGTCGAACTGCCATCCGGCGAGCGTCGAGAAGCCGTCCAGCATCATCGCCAGCGAATACGGCTCCTGCCCGGTCGAACAGGCAGCCGACCAGATGCGCAGCTTTCTTTGCACCGCGCGTTTCTGCATCATGTCGGGGATGACCGTGTCGCGGAAACGGTCGTAGGGAATTTTGTCACGGAAGAAGAACGACTCGTTGATCGTCATCGCCTCGGTGACTTCCACCTTCAGCGGTTCCGATCCCGGCGCTTTTAGCTTGCGCACAAGCGCTTCCAGCGTATCGCAGCCGGCCTTGCGCGCAACCGGAAGCAGGCGGCTCTCCACGAGGTATTGCTTGTCCGGGGCCAACACCAGACCCGAACGCTCCTTCAGGAGCTTGCAGAGAAACTCATAATCCTGCGGACTCAAACGCTTCCCCCACTCAATAGTTTTCTCACCTGACCCGCTATTTCATCGATGGGCAGAACGGCCGCGCAGCTGCCTGCCTCCGCCGCTGTTCCCGGCATCCCCCACACCACACTCGTCGCTTCATCCTGCGCGATGACGCTGCCGCCCGCTTCCACGATGTCACCGGCGCCCGCGGCGCCATCGATGCCCATGCCGGTCAGGATCATCGCAAGCGCGTGGTGGCCGTAAACCGAAGCGGCACTGGTAAAGAGCGGATCGACCGCGGGCTTGCAGAAATGAACCGGCGCGCTGTCGTCGAGCGCGATCTCGTTGTAGTCGCCCTTGCGCTCGATGCGCATGTGCTTGCCGCCCGGCGCCACATAGATGGTGCCTGCCACGATGCGCTCGCCATGGCCCGCTTCATGCGCCGGCCGTCCCGACGCGCGCGCGATGTGCTCGGCCAGAATCGTCGTGAACGTCGGCGGCATATGCTGCGTGATCAGCACCGGGATTTGCGGCAACACCGGCGCTAGTCCCTTCATCAGCGTTTGCAACGCCTGCGGACCGCCGGTCGAACTGCCGATCAACAGCGCCCGCGGCTGATACTGAGAGAACGGCCGCAGAGTGATTTGCGGTGGGGTCGATTCAGTGGCCTCAGAGGGCTTTGGCACCGGACGCGCGAGAACCTTCTTGTGCGTCCAGCGGCGGCCCAGATGCCGGATTTTTCCAATGATGTCGGTGCGGAAGCTCGCAGACGTGCTTGCCTCGCGGTTGCTTTCGGGCTTCCGGATATAATCGGCGGCGCCGAGGGTGAGCGCTTTCATGCCGACTTCCGCGTTGCGGCGCGTGAGCACAGAAGCGATCAGCACGACGAGTTCAGGCTTCTTCGCGAGCAGGAGCGGTAAAGTCGCGAGCCCGTCCAGCACCGGCATTTCGATGTCGAGCACCACGATGTCGGGATTGACCCGCATCAGGTTTTCGACCGCCTCGTAGCCGTTGCGATGGGCGGCAACCACGGACAGGTCCGGCTCCTCGCCGACCCAGCGGGCGACCAGCCCGCGAAACACGACGGAGTCGTCCACAATCATCACGCGGATCGCGGTATCCGGCTTCTGTACTGCTGCTGTCAGTGCCTGCGGCATGAACTCAGAACCACTCGATACTCGTTACAACACAGGCTTCCGGGAATCCGGAAGCTCAGATCAGACCGACTTCCTGAAACTTCGCTTCGACGATTTCCTTGTCGAACGGCTTCATGATGTACTCGTCGGCGCCCGCATGCATCGCGCGCGCGATGTGGGCGAGATCGTTCTCGGTGGTGCAGAACACGACCTTCGGGCGGTCGCCGCCGGGCATGGCGCGAAGTGCGCGCAGGAACTCGTAGCCGTCCATGACGGGCATGTTCCAGTCGAGCAGGATCGCGTCCGGCATTTCCTTCATGCAGGCATCAAGCGCCTGGCGTCCGTCGGACGCCTCGGTGATCGCAAAACCGAACCCTTCCAGGATACGGCGCGCGACCTTCCGGATGACGCTTGAGTCATCGATGATCAAACAACGCTTCATTGCAGTGCTCCCTTTCTCACACTCTTACGCGGCCAAAGTTTTGTGTTGCAGGTCCAAAATCCGGTCGACGTTCAGGATGACGAGCAACCGGTCTTCCAGTTTTTGTATGCCCTCGGCGATCGCCGCCCAGCACGGATCGAGATTCATCGGATTCGCTTCGCGGCCCGCGGCAGGCAATTTCAGCACTTCGCCGATCGCATCCACGATCAGGCCGTAATGCTCGCTGCGGTGTTCGATACCGATCGCCATCGTCTTGCCTGCCGGCTTGCCGCCGGTGACGGAGAGACGCTTGCGCATGTCGATCGCGGTGATCACGCGGCCGCGCAGGTTAAGAACACCCGCGATTTCCGGCGGCGCCAACGGCACGCGCGTCATGCGCTCGACGGCGAACACGTCGAGGACGCGGCTGATCGGCAGGCCGAAGAGCTGGCCGCCGACCGTCGCGGTCACGTATTCGATCTGGTTTTCGGTGACGCTCATTTCAGGCGGCCTCGGCGAAGCGGGTTTCGGTCTGCTTCAGGAGCGAGATCAGGCCGCCGCGGTCGAACTTCGCGATGAAATGATTGAAGCCCGCCTGCTTGCCGCGTTCGACGCGGGCCGGCGAATTCAAGGACGACAGCGCAATCAGAAACAGATGCGACGTGCGCGGATTGGCGCGCAGCTTGTCGGCGAGTTCGAAGCCCGTCATGCCGGGCATCTCGATGTCGGACACGACGAAATCGAAATCGGCGTCGCGCTCCAGGATCGAGATCGCCTCGGCGCCACCGGAAGCGGCCTTCACTTCATAGCCCGCCGAATTCAGCACCGGCGTCAGCATGTTGCGGAAGAAAACGGAGTCGTCGACGAACAAGATGCGGCGCGTACCCGCCGAGGTGCTCGCATCGGCGCGATGCAGCCAGTCCTCGAAAGCGAGCGGCAGATAGTGGCCGACATCGAGGATTTCCGTGGCACGGCCCGCGATAATGGCGGAGCCGAGCACACCCGGAACCTTGCCCGCGATCTCGATCTCGAGGCGGTCCTCGACGATGTCCACGATCTCATCGACCATGATGCCCATCGAGCGTTCTTTTTCGATGAACACGAGCAGCGGCTGCGAGCCTTCCTTGCGCACGGTGAAGCCTTCGCGCACCGGAAGCAGCGGCATCAGCCCGCCGCGGTACTGCACCATGTGCTTGCCGTTGGAGAATTCGATCTTCGAGGCGTCGATCTCCTCGAGGCGCGTGATGAGCGACAGCGGCACCGCCTTGATTTCGTCGGTGCCGGCGCGGAACACCAGCAGTGAAATCTTCCGGAGCGAGCCTTCGCCCTCATGCGCATCGATCTTGTGGTCGAGGGTGGCCGCGTTCTCGGCCATCGAGCCGATCGAAGACGCGATGCCGTTCGGATCGAGGATGATGATGACGGAGCCGTCGCCGAGAATGGTCTTGCCGGAAAACTGTTCGATCCCGCGCAGCATGTGGGACATCGGCTTCACGACAATTTCTTCCGTGTGAAAGACCTGATCGACGACCACGCCGAAGATGCGGCTGCCAACCTGCATCACGACGACAAACAATTCGGCCGCTTCCGTCTCCAGCGGACGCAACTCCAGCAGCGAACGCAGGTCCACGAGCGGCAACAGCTTGTCGCGCAGGCGCAGTACCGCGGAATCCTTCAGACGCTCGATCTTGTGCTCGGAGTCCATGTCGATATGGACGAGTTCGACCACGGCGATCTGCGGGATCGCAAAACGCTCGGAGTCCGATTCCACGATCAGCGCGTTCACGATGGCGAGCGTCAGCGGAATCTTGATCTTGAAAGTCGTGCCCTTGCCCGCGACGCTCTTCAAATCGATCGTACCGCCGATCTGATCAATGTTCGTTTTCACGACATCCATGCCCACGCCGCGGCCGGAAACGCTCGTGACCTTCGCCGCCGTGGAAAAACCCGGCGCGAAGATGAATTTCTGCAGCTGCGACTCCGAGAGCTTGTCCGTTTCCGAGATGAGGCCCTGGCGGATCGCCTTTGCGCGGATGCGCGAACTGTCGAGCCCGCGCCCGTCGTCGGAAATCTCAACAATAATGTGGCCGCCTTCGTGATAGGCGGCGAGGCGGATGGTGCCGACTTCCGGCTTGCCCGCCTTGTGGCGGTCGACCGCTTCCTCGATGCCGTGGTCGGCCGAGTTGCGGACCATGTGCGTGAGCGGATCCTTGATGAGTTCGAGCAACTGGCGGTCGAGTTCGGTTTCCTCCCCCGACATCACCAGGTTGATCTTCTTGCCGAGTTCGGACGAAAGATCGCGCACGACGCGCGGCAGCTTCGCCCAGGCGTTGCCGATCGGCTGCATGCGCGTCTTCATGACGCCGTCCTGCAGCTCGCCGGTGATGTTGGAGAGGCGCTGGAACGGCCCCTTGAGATCGCTGTTCTCGCTGTTGCGCGTGACTTCGAGCAACTGGTTGCGCGTCAGCACCAGTTCCGAAACCATCGTCATCAGCCGCTCGAGCGTATCGACCTGCACGCGCAGCGTCTGGTTCTTCACGCTCGTCTGTTCGGACTCGCGGCGCTCTTCCTCGCGCCGCTCGTCCTCGCGGCGGTCGCCGCCGGAACGGCGAACTTGGGCAGGCGCGGATTTCTTTTCGGAAGCCGGCGTTTCGGGGAAGGCGCGCTCTAGCTCATCCAGCGAAACCTCACCCGGTTGCAGCGGCCGCTCCAGCGTCTGCGATACCAGCGTGTTCGCGGCGTGAGGCGGCGCGGAGACACGCGCAGGAGCTTCCGTTTTCGTTTCGCGGAATGCCCGTTCCAGATCGTCGAGCGAAACTTCGCCAGGACGCAGCGGGCGTTCCAAAGTCTGTTCGACCAGCGTGCCGGTGGTGATCCCCTGCACTTCGGGCATCGGCGGCGCGGCCACAGCCGGCTTCGCGTCCCGCATGGACGTTTTTTCAAGGCGCTTGATGAGATCGTCGTCGGTGCCTTCCGGCTCGTTCTCGCTGCGCTCGAGTTCGGCGAGAATTTCCTTCACGCGGTCGATCGTCTCCAGGATGAGCGTCACCGCGACGGACGTGACCGGCATTCCGTCGCGGAATTTTCCCATCACGGTTTCGGCCGCGTGCGTCAGCGCCTCGAGGCGCGGCAGGCCGAGGAAGCCGCAAGTGCCCTTGATGGTGTGGACCAGCCGGAAAATGTTGCCGAGGATCTTTTCGTTGTTCGGCTCTTTTTCAAAACGCACAAGCTCGACGTCGACGACGTCGAGACTTTCATGCGTCTCGGTCAGGAAGTCCTGCAGCAGGTCGTTCATGGCTTTCGCCGGCCTTAAAAAGCCCGTTCGGTCGAAGCCGGAGTGTGGGGTCGTGACGGTTAAGATTGCCTGAAACAGCGCCGGCTAAAAGTTTCAAAAAACCCTATAAAATGGGCCTTAGCTGGCGGTTATCACAACCGAATCCGAGCCTGGGGCGAGGCTGAGTTGCAGCCCCGCGCTGCGGGCCAGCATCCCGGTGTAATAGGGCTGGATTCGATGGGCATCGAGGCCGTCCGCGGCCCCTTCCAGCAGGGCGGTCGTATGGGCCGGTATCTTCGCACCCGGCCCCGCCGAAGTGAGCCTGAAGCCCATCCCTTCGCCCTCGCCGACCGGCTCGACTTTGACCTTGCCGCCGCGCGGGATGGTGCTGAGGGCAACGAGGATCAGGTTCAGAAGCAGTTTCACCCGGTTCTTCGGGAGGAGCGCGCGGGGAAGACCCCATTCGATGCTGGCCTTGTCGTCCTGGAGAATGCCCTTGGCTACACTTTCGGCATCGCCAAGGTCGATCTGCGCGCCCGCCGAGCCCGCCGCGCCAAACGCCAGCCGGCAGAATTGCAGCTTGGCCGAGGCGGAAGCGGCACTTTTCCGGACGAGGTCGATTGCCTCTTTCTTCACCGCCTCATCCTTCTCGTCCATGAACAGTTCAAGGCCGTTGGAGATGGCGCTCATCGGGCTGATGAGATCATGGCAGAGGCGCGAGGAGATCAGCGCCACCAGATCGAGCGAAGCAATGTCCTTGGGTGCCGACATTTTGCGTTTCCGTTTCCGGCCGTTTTCGAATCGAATCGCCGCCTGGACGAGCCGGTGGCGTGTGATACACCGCAGCGTCCCGCACGCCAACCGAACGGAATTGCACGAGAGATGTCAGCGACTTCCCGCACGCTCAATGCCGGCGAAGCCTCGCGGCTGGTAGCGCCGCTGGTGACCCTCGCAAGCGAAGCGGGGGCGTCCGTCATGCGGATCGTCGAGCGCGGATTCGATCACCGGCTGAAGGCCGACCGCAGCCCGGTCACCGATGCGGACGAGGCGGCCGAGTCCGTTCTGATCGAAGGACTGTCGAAGCTGATGCCGGGCGTGCCCATTGTCGCCGAGGAAGCGGCCGCGCGCGGAATCATTCCCCAGAGCGAGACGCTCTATGTTCTCGTCGATCCGGTGGACGGCACCCGCGAACTGCTGGAGGGCCGCCCGGAATTCACGGTGAATATCGGCATTATCTCCGAAGGCAGGCCGCTGTTCGGCGTGATCTATGCGCCCGCGCTGGGAGAAATGTATTTCGCGCACAACGGCAAGGCATTCAAAAGCAGTCTCCAGCCCGGCGCGGAATTCGATCTCGATGCGATCTCCCCTATTCAGGTCCGCTCGCAGCCCGCCCAGCTCACCGCCGCAATCAGCCGCTCGCATCCCGACGCCCGCAGCGAGGCAATGCTCAACACGTTTCCGGTGGCTGAACGGCTGATGCTCGGCTCGTCGCTGAAATTCGCGCGCCTCGCGGAAGGCCACGCCGACATTTACGTGCGGCTCGCGTCAATCCATGAGTGGGACATCGCCGCGGGGCACGCGATCCTGGAATGCGCCGGCGGTTCGGTACGCTCGCCTGAAGGCGAAGCGCTTGTCTATGGCAAGCCCGGCGCGAACTACCGCATCAATGGCTTCGTCGCTCGCGGCGCGTTCAGCTTCCTCGTCGCGCGCTGACCTCAGGGAAGAAGCGTCTTCCGCACGGCGGGCCACGCGGTTTTCGCGGCCTGCAACAAGGGATCGGGACGCTGCATGAATTCCGCCCGGCTTTCTTCCGTGGCAAACAGGAAGAGTTCTTCGCGATAGATCGCGAATACGGCGGGATGGCCCGCGAGCGGCACGCCACGCACCACCGCGATCGGATCGTAGCCGCCGAAATTCGGCATATAGGAGCCGGGCTGCGCCATGAACGCCGCCCGATTGGCCTCGCTGCGGAAGCGCCATGTCAGGCCCCCGAACGAGACTTCAAAACGCGAGGAGCCAGCGCGGGCGGCACTGTCGATATAATAGGAGACGGGATCGAAGCCAAACAGCGCAAGCCCGGAATGACGGTCGGAAACGAGGAGTTCGGTTGTTACGGCTGAACGCGCCGGCAGCGAATGCAGTCCCGCCAGGCCCAAGGCGAGTGAAACGACCGCAAACGCCGACAGGATTTTGATTCGGTATTGCGGTTTGGGCATTGCAAGCCTGACTGAAAACTTCTTCGCCAAGCCTAGCGGCTTGCGGGTATGCAGCCGGTTAAAGCCCTGTTTTGGCCACGGTGATCCGCATCTTTCCGTTTTGTTAACCATTCGCAAACCATCCGCGGCGACAGTCACCGGGTTGGCGTTCCCCGATTCCCGTTACGGATTCTCTGGAGACTTCCATGGCGCCATTCCGCGCAATCTTCCTCGCAGCAACCCTTATCGGCGCGAGCCTGACCCCCGCTGCCGCGCAGGGACCGGGCCGGCAGCCCGAAAAATTCTCCTCCAACGAACTGGTCGACTCCGGCCATCGTTTCTTCGGCGGCGTGTCGCGCGATCTCGCGCTCTTGATCGAGAAGGCAACCAGCCAGTGGGGCCAGCCGAACGGCTATATCCTCGGCGAGGAAGCCTCCGGCGCCATGACCGTCGGCCTGCGTTACGGGGAGGGCGTCCTCTACACGCGCAATGCCGGCGACATGAAAGTGTACTGGCAGGGCCCAAGCCTCGGCTTCGACCTTGGCGGCGACGGTGCGCGCACGATGATGCTCGTCTACAGCCTGCGCGATGTGAACAACATCTACAGCCGCTTCGCGGGCATTTCCGGTTCCGCCTATCTGGTCGGCGGGCTTGGCATGACGGCGCTGACTTCCGACGGCATTGTGGTGGTGCCGATCCGCTCCGGCGTCGGCTTCCGGCTCGGCGCCAACATCGGTTATTTGAAGTTTACGCCGAAAGCGACCTGGAACCCGTTCTGACGGGCTGCAATCTTCCAGACTGAAAGATTGCGCGCGCAAGCCCGGTTTCCGGGCGGCGCTGCGCTTGGGTTAACCAATTGTCACGGTAGAAATATATTCAAGCCCGTGCCATGAATAGAGTGGCTGACCGGCCCAGTATGTGAGGCGCGTAGCGTGATCGAAGCAGTGATGTTTTTCGCTCTCGGCTTCCTGGCCGCGAGCTTGATCGGCCTGGTTCTCCTCTCCGCCGTATGGCACCGGGCGGTTCGTCTGACGACGCGCCGGATCGAAGGCGCCATCCCGGTTTCGATGGCCGAGATCCAGGCGGACAAGGACCAGCTCCGCGCCGAATTCGCGATGTCCACGCGCCGTCTCGAGACGAGCGTCGAACAACTGAAGCTCAAGACCACCGAGCAGCTCGCCGAGATCGGCCGCAAGAGCGAGTCCGTCCGGCTCATGAAGAACGAAGTCGAGGAAAAGGCCGCCGGAATCTCGGCCCTCGAAGCGCAGGAACAGAATTTGCGCGCCCGCCTGCGTTCCACCGAGGAAGAACTCTCGGTGAAGTCGCGGGCGCTGCAGGACGCCGAAAGCGAACTCGCATCGCGCGCCAGTGCGCTCTCGCAGCTGGAGCGGAATTTTGCCGACAAGACTTCGGAATCCGACAGTCAAAAAGTCCAGCTCGCGGCCCTCGAAACCCAGTGCGAATCCCTGAAGAGCAAGATTTCCGGTCTGGAGCGGGAGGTCTCCGCCACCGAACAGAAGCTCGCCGAGGAACGCGAACAGGCCGAACAGACTGCCCGCCTGCTCGCCGCCGAGCGCGCGAAGGTGGAAAGCCTGACGAAACAATTGCTCGAAACCGAGAATCGCCTCGCCAGCGGCAAGGCTGAAGTCGAAACCTTCACCCGCAACGTCGCTGAACTGGAAGCGGAATCCCGTAAGCAGGCCGAACTCGCCGCCGAGCGTGACCGCACGCTGGCCGCGACCCGCGCGGAAGCCGACCGTACCCGCGCGGAAGCGCTCGCGGCCCACCGCGAAATGGAAAACGCCGCCCGCTCCTACAGCGGCATGATCGAAAACCTGAAGGCCGAAAAATCCATGCTCGAAGGCGCCCTGTCACAAGTCCGCGACGACCGCGAGCGGCTCCAGAATGAAGTCGGCACCCTGAAGCAGGACGCCGAAGCCGCCTGGTCGAGCGAGCGCGTGGAGAACGCGCTGCTGCGCGAGCGCATCAACGACGTGGCAGCGGAAGTGGCGCGCCTGGCCGCGAGCCTCGAAGGCAACGATTCGCCCATTGAGCAGATTCTCGCCGACACGCCGCTGCACCAGAACGGCTCTTATGCCGCGAACGGCGATCACCCGGCCGGCGAACGGCCGCAGTCGCTCGCCGAACGCATCCGCGCCCTGCAGATTCGGTCCGGCCCCGGCCGCCGCGCCTGAGCGCGGAGAACTTATTTTCCGATATTCGGCTCCGGGAACAACTGCATCAGCTGATCGCGGTTTAGCGGCGCCTTTAGCATGCCGACGGCGACGGCGTCCGACATCACCTGCTCGACGTTTTTGATCTGGTCCGCCTGCATGGCTTGCTTCGGATGGAATTCATCCCGCGAATAGGTAACGAGACGAACCGGCAGGTTCACTTTAGCCGCATACATCTCCATCGCCTTCGGATCGGAATACATCCAGTCGAGCGATTCACGATACGCGCGCGCGAAGCGCTCGATCGCAGGACGCTTGGCTGATAGCGAATTCGTGTTCACCACCGTTACGCGCACGGTCTGGTCGCGCGTGGTCGGCACTTCGCTGCCGCGCGCGATCAGCCGGATTTCCCCGGCTTCGAGCGCGGTCAGTCCAAACGGCGGCGAAGCCCAGCCGATATCCACCCTGCCCTGCTTCACAAGTTCGAACGTCGCCTGCACGCCGCCGGTCGGGACCGGCCGTGCCTTCGCGCCGAGCTGATTGCTGAAACCGAGCACGATATTGTGCGAGGTCGAGCCGGTTCCGGAATAGGCGATTGAATGCTGCGCTTCCGCCTGTTTCAGCAAACGGAGCGGCGAAGCGTTGAGCACGTACCAATACAGATCGTCCGTGCCGGTGAAGCACGGCATCAGGATTCGGATCGGCGCGCCATCCATAAAGGCGCGCATCGCCGCCGAAGTGCCGATGGCGACGCCGATATCGGCCTCGCCGGAGACGACGGCTTTCAGGGTTTGCTCGGTGCCCTGCGTCCCGATTGTATTCAGCGTCAGACCGCGCTTCCTGAAGAACCCGGCATCCTGGCCGAGCGTCGGCATCTGGTTTTCCCAGTTGTTGATCTGTCCGATCGCGACCGTGAGCGAATCCTGCGCGCGCAGCACCGAAGGCAAAACTGCGAAAGCACTCAAGACAAGCAATGCGACAAGGCGCTTCATTTCCGTTTTCTTCCCTTGGACTTGACGGGGGTCTTGCTGCGCCTTGCGCCGGCGGTTTTTTTCCCGGATTTGATTTCAGAATGTTCCAGCCGCTGGCTCCAGTAATCCCACGCACGGGCGAGCTGTCCCGGCTGGAGATTGGTGTCGCCGGACTGTTCGATCTCGCCCACGCTCAGCGCCTTCACTTCACCGAGCGCTTTCGCCTGTGTAAGGAGTGCGGCGTTGCGGATGGAGTAATACGTGCGGAACATTACTTCGCGCAGGCTGCGGCCGGCGACGGTAGCGCCGTGACGGCTCATGATGACCATCCAGTTCGGGCCAAGCGCGCGGGCAAGCGAGCGGCCCTCCTCCGGTTTCGATACGAGCAGGTTGGTGTCGCCAAATTCGGTGCGCTGGTCCCAGTGCGGCACCTTCTGTCCCATCGATGCCGCCATCAGGAACACCGGCACCAGTTCTGTGCCGGTGATCGCGTAAGGGAGGATTTCCGGGGCGTGATGGTGGCAGACCGCCATCACGTCGGGACGTGCCTTGTAGATTTCACCGTGGATGACGCGCTCGATGTAGTGACGCTCGTCGTTCTGTTGTACCGGTTCGGACTCCAGCGTGTATTCGCGGACGTCGCCCGCCAGCACGAGATCGGGCGCGATCGCGCGGGACAGAAAATAGCGCGCCGCGTTGTCCGGGTTGCGCACACTGACATGGCCGAACGCATCCATAATGCCCTCATGGGCGAGAATGCGGTTGGCCCTGGCCAGTTCATCAAAAAGGGGCTTTAGCGGCACCGGCACGGAAATCCTCGCTCATACGGTTTGTGCGCCGGCGACCCGGCCCGTGAAATGTCTGCGCCGAACTTACCCGCGGCTACAGATCGCGAATCCGTTGGGACTCCATCAATCTAGGGCATTCCAGACAATAGGGCGAAGCCGTTTCAGATTCCGCTTGTGAAGAACAAACTTCAACTCCCCAAACGCCGAACGCTTCGAGAACAAACAGTGGCGGAACGCATCGCGCGATAAGCGGCATTCAATCCGTCAACTTATCCGCGCAGCGATCAGGAACGCTGTCCGGTGATATTCGGCACGCAGCGGTCCGACGGTGAGGCCCGGCTCTGCTGGCATTGCTGCAAAGTGGTGAAGCGGCAAAGCAACGGCAGCGGTCCGCCGCCGGCACCGCCCGTCGTTTCTTCCAGGCAGTATTTGTAGGGCGACGAAGCGGGCGCTGTATTGCGGTTCTGCGCCGAGGCTTCAACGATCATGCCGCCAAGCGCGAAACTTGCTGCAAGAAGGGTCGGCAATCGTTTCATGGAAGTCTCCAAGCTCAGCCCTGCCTGTAGGAACCCTGGTCCTGCGTGAATGTTCCGGCAAGCCATGACAGCCCCCGGGGCTTTCAAGAGTTCGTGTTTGCAGAAGGGAAAGCTGGCGCTCCCTGGGGAAGCACCCCTTTCAAGCGGACAGAATAGGTTAGTGCAAGGTTTGGGGAAAAGCACCCCCATTGAAGGGCAAGGGCTTTCCGGAGCGTTGCCCAAACCTTTTCCGATCTTCATCCCGCTGTTTTACATGGACGGGACGCTGGTTGCGTTCACGACCCTGGATTTCTTCGTCCTGCTCATCGGAATCGTCCTTTATCTGATCATTTCGGAAAAGCGGAAACGAGACCGAGCCCGGCGGGAGTGGGAAGCGCAGGTCCAGGCTGAAACCCGCTACTACGCCGACCAGGCAGCGCAGGCCCGGCGGATTACCGAAGAACTGAACCGGCAGGCGCGCGCACACGAACAGGACATCCGGAACGCCATTGCGCGCTTCGAAGCCGAAGACCGCGAAGAAGCGGAGCGGCACGAAGCAGCGAAGCGCGCCCTCGGTAACGGGGGAGACTGGCGATGAGCAAAATCACCATCATCCCGCCCGGCGAACAGCTGCCGCAGACGACGCATTCCACCAGCCTTGCGCCGTATGGTTCCGGTGGCGCGGTCTCGTCCACGCTCGCCCGCTGGCAGATTGGGCGCGAGGAGCGGGTCTATAAGGCGCTGACTGCACGGACGCAGGCAGTGACAATGTTCTACGACGCTCAGACCTCCACGATGGAAGCCTATATCCGCCGCGAGCGCTCCGCCGCACGGTGCTCGGAGGTGCACGAACTGATCGCCTTTGAGCGCGACTACCGCCGCGCAGAGCGTGCGGAGGAGCTGTGCGAACTCCGCCATCGCCACGAAATCTCCGCCACCCGCAGGGAGGCGGAGCGGTATCAAGTGGAAACGATGCGCGTTCAGGCGCAGCAGGCGCTCGATGCGCAACAACGCTACGGCAACGCGCCCCATGAACTCGCGTATAAAAAGCAGCAGGTCGAAATGCTCGATCTCGATGTGGCCGCTGCCGAGCGGCAACATGTGCTCGATGAATACTACAGCGACGATGACGATGATGGATACGACGATTCAGGCGACACCGATCACGTCCTGGATGCGTTGTATAACGCGCGCGCGGTGCTCCTGTCGCATGGGCATGACACGTCCTCGGTCGATGCATCGATTGAAGCGCATAAGCGCAATAGGGGATCGTGATGAGCGCGGTGTCCAAACACGCGCTCGCGATCCGGACGAATATCCGCACTGACCTCAAAACGCGGTATCCGGCGCTGTTTCCGCAGCCGCGTCTACCTATAGTGCGGGTTGACCAAAGCACCATCGTGCTCGGGCAAGACCAGCGCGGGCAACCGCTGTTTCTGCCACTACGCGCACGGTTAGAGCATGCGCAATTCATCGGCACCACCGGCAGCGGCAAGACGAAGGCGATGGAGCACTGCGTCCGCCAGGACATTATCGCTGGCCGCGGCGTCTGTGTGGTCGATCCGCACGGCAATCACCCCGACAGCCTATACCGCTCGCTCCTGCAGTGGCTCGATGCGCGCGGCTACACCCAGACCCGCACCATTCATCTGATCGACCCAAATGCCGGGACTCATGTGACCGGCCTTGATCCGTTGGCGCTGCCAAGCCCTGATTACGACTTTTCCGTCATCGCGGAAGCGACGCAGGAAGCGCTCGAAAAGGTGTGGGGCGAAGAGGACATGAACGCCAAGCCCACCATGCAGCGCGTGCTCGGCGCGGTGCTGGCGGCGCTTACGGAATTACAACTCACGCTCGCCGAAGCCCGGCTCCTGTTTGATCCATCCGATAGGCACGGCATCCGCGCCTGGGCGATTGAACGGACCAACGACGCGGAAGTCAAAGAAGAGCTGCAATGGCTGCACGACATTGCCATGGGACAGCGCGGTGCACAGGATTTCCGGCTTGAAGTCACCGGCCCGCGTAATCGCCTGGCAAAGCTCACGCGAACGCCAGCCGTGCGCGCCATGGTGGGTCAACAGGTGTGCGGCTTGGATTTCCGCAAAGCCCTTGATGAAGGGCATATAATTCTTGCCAATCTCGCACCGGGACCGCGCGCATCCGACAAGGCGATGCAACTTCTCGGGCGACTGCTGACGCGGATGCTGTTTTTCCACTGCCAGCGGCGCAAGCGGCCGGACCTTCCATTCTTCTTCTATCTCGACGAATGCCAGCTGTTTCTTTCCGGCGACGTATCGCGGCTCCTCGCAGAGAGCCGCAAATACGGCATGGGCGTTGTACTCGCCTCGCAATATCTCGCGCAATATGAACAGGCCGGTGACGGCATTCTCGAAGCGGTCAAGAACGCCACCAACATCAAGGCCGTGTTCCGCATCAAGGATGCCGATGAAGCAGCGTCCCTGGCGGACCTGGTGTTCACCCATAATCTCGAAGTGCCGGTGCGCTCTCTCATCAAGCCGACGGTAGTCGGGCATCGCGTGAGCAAACTGCGCAGCGAAAGCGTGTCCGATCAACGGTCGGTGACGGAAGCGGTGAGCGAAAGCCATGGCATCGCCATCACCGAAAGCCACGGTTACGCAAGATCAACAAGCGAAACGGAAGGCGAAAGCGATAGTGAATCCGAAAGCGAAGGCATGAGTGCCACGGACACTATCGCGCACGGCAACTCCACCGCCGAGAGCGAAAGCCACGCCACCGCGCTCGCATACTCGCAAGGCGATGGCGTGTCTTTGGCGGCTACGCCTGCCAGTGTCACGCAGAGCATGGGAGGGGACAGGCAGCGCGGGCAGTCCTCGTCGGTGAGTGCCGCAACCAGCCGCAACCGGTCACGCTCGACCGGACACACCGCCTCCCGCTCCTCCACGGTCGCGGAGACGGTCAGTGAAAGTGTCTCGGTGTCGAAGAGCTGGTCCACCGCCCGCAGCAGGGGAGAGACCACAGGCTCCGCGAATACGACCGGCGCAAACGAAACCTATGAGCCGATCTATGAAGAGCGGCCGACCGCCGTGCACAGCCTTGAGAATATGCGCTACCGGGCAGCTAGTCTGTTGCGGAATTTGACCGCAGGCAAAGCCGCCGTGAGCTTTGTCGATGGAACGGGACTGAAAACCGCCGCGCTCACCGTGGCGCGGGTGGAAAATGCGACTATGCCTGAGTCGGCATTCGAGGTGCTGCGCACGCGCATCTTTGAAGCAAGTCCTTCTGCCGTTCCATTAGACGTTGCCCTCCGCGCGCTCCATGAGCGCGAGAATGCCTTGATCGCAGAAGCCTCGCCTGTCAGGGAGCTGGACACGCCAACCGCCTACCGCACCAAGCGGGCGCGGACGAAAAAGGCGAACGGCAACGGCAAGCATCATCTCCTCGACGGGGTACAATAACGAGATGGACGTTGTTGCACCTGTACGCCGTCGGCTGTTTGAGCGGCCGGAACAGCCAAGGCCGCTGCATCTCACGGCCCGGCATTTTGCATTGCTCGAAAACATTGCGCGGTTTCGGCTGATCTCGTCGCAGCAACTGGCGCTCCTCGATGGTGGCAGTGAACAGAATGTCTCCCGCGCACTGCTGGCACTGTTTGAAAATTGCTATGTCGAGCGTCCAGTCGCTCAAGTTACCTCCCGACTTTTACATGAAGGCTCGCGCCGCATGGTCTACGGTCTCACGCGCACAGGTGCCGCGCTTCTGCGGGATAACGGCTTCGATGTGCGGCGAAGACTCCTGGACGGCATCGACAAAAACAGGGGAGCGGGCTGGCGCTTTGTCGAGCACACCGTCGCCGTATCGGATTTCATGGTGTCGCTCGAAGTCGCACTGCGCTCGATGCCAAACATCGAACTATTGCATCGTGCGGATATTCTGGAATCCGCGCCGAAAAGCCACCGCGAGCGGCAGGTGAAGCTCGCCGCCACCGTGCAGCTCGGCGCATCGCGCCGCAAGGAGGCGGTGATCCCGGATGCGTTTTTCGGGCTGCGCTTCAACGATGAAGAAGAAAGTTATTTCATGCTGGAACTGGACCGGGGCGAAATGCCGATTGAACGGTTTACCGACCGCTACCGCACCTATTTCGCGAAAAAGCTCCTCGTCTATTACGAAGCGAACCGGCAGAAAAAGCACATCGAAGACCTCGGCATTCCAAATTTCCGCGTGCTGACGGTGACGACGACGCCGGAGCGCGTGGTGCAGATGCGCGCGGCCCTCGACACCATCACCGGTGGCAAGGGCTCGAATATGTTTTTGTTTCTTGATCAGGCCAGCCTGGCATCCAGCACCCCAATTGAGAGATATTGGACAAGCGGGAAAGGGGAAAAGGTGCGGCTGACGGATTGAGTGACACGCAGAGCCAGCTTTCATTTTTGAAATGCACGTATAAGCTGGGGCCTCCTTGTACAAGGAGGGGGGCATGGGCAGGCTCGTTTTCAGCACCTTGGTTTTTCTTGGCATCTTATTCAGCAATGCAAGCTATTTGAGTTTCGCTGAAGAATCTGCGTCAACGGTCGCAGGTAAAACACTCGTCCGAACGAACAAAGAAGATCAGCGAATAACGACGACATATCATGCGGACGGAACATGCTCCTCGTCGTCCCAACGAAGGGATGGAAGCTGCTGCGTTGAAGACAACTGCAAATGGCGCGTAAAGGATGAGCAGTTATGCCATCTCTACGAGCAATGGTTACAGGGCAAGGAGCTCTGCATCCCACTCAGCCGGAGCACAGAAGCCAAAGGAACCGGTTCAGTGGCAAAGGCTCCGGCTCCCGTGCAACGTTCATGCAGCGACGAAAATGCACTCTGCGTAAGCTATTGCTACGGCAATCGTTCGCAAGAAAGCTGCTTTGCCGACTGCCGTGGACGCCAGGCCGCATGTCTTCAAACGGGAATTTATGCCTGGCGTAATAGTCCGACGAGGACCGGCCTTCTTAAGAAATAATATTGAATACATCAGTAAGCACTTAAACTCTGAAGGGAAGGTCACTTAACAGATAGGCTAGTCAATGGATGGCTTTAGATTTCAAACGAAGTCATTGCGGCAAGATATAAATGGCTCCAAAATTTACGCTCACTATTTTCTTGCTTTACTATGGCTCGTTGGTTTCGCGGTTCATGATACCGCGCGAAGTCAGAAGCTCACGGATTACGGCATCGTGCTGATGCACGGCAAGGGCGGAGGCCCCGGCGGGCCAATTGCCAGTATTTCTGGCGCGTTGCAGTCTGCGGGCGCGGCGGTCATCACGCCAGAAATGCCTTGGTCACGAAGACGTATGTATGACGCAACCTATGAACAAGCGATGGTTCAGATTCACGCTGTAGTGCAGACGCTGCGCGCGCAAGGCAAGACAAAGATCGTGATTGCCGGGCACAGTTTTGGGGCTAATGCGGCGATCGGATATGCCGGGCGCTACGATGGTGTTGCCGCTGTTGTTGCGCTTGCACCCGGCCATGTGCCGGAGTCGTCTGCGTTCCTGACACATACGGCCAAGTCTGTTGAGCGTGCGAAAAAGCTAGTCACCGAACGCAAAGGCGAGGAACGCCAGCCTTTCAGCGATTTCAATCAAGGGAAATCGTTCGACGTGCAAGCCTCTCCGAAAGTCTATCTGAGTTTTTTCGATCCTTCCGGACCAGCGTCGATGAAAGGCAATGCGGGGAAGATGAAAGCGGTACCAATTCTTCTTGCGATCAGTCGCGGCGATCCGTGGTTCACACGTGTGCGCGCCTACCTGTATATACCCGCGGCCAAGAATCCGAAGAGCAAGTATATCGAACTGGGTGGGGGTCATAATGATACGCCTGAGTTAGCAAAGTCCGAGGTCATTGCTTGGCTCTCAATGCTCTGACGAACTGATGGAGTAGATTGGCTGAACGGCAAGGGCGGAAAGCACCCGACTGGTGAATTAATCATCACTTCGTCCCACTCAGCGGTTGTATCCGGGAGGGTAATGTGATGTAGGCAATTCGGTTAGATGGGTCTTCAGCGTAAGCCGAGACTATACAATGCATGCTGAATCAAATCGCTCCAGGCAATCTGGACTAGCTCAATGATAACTGCCCATCGAAGTGTCCTGTAGCAGTGTCATCCGTTTATTTTGCTGACTTCGCACCCGGCGCTTTACAGCGCGCCATCCAACGATTGCACCACTGGATAGACTGCTCGCGGCTCCATGAACCCGCTCCCATATTGCACGTGATGCATTGGTTCAGACTGGTTGCGGTCGAGGCGCATCGGTATTGCGCGCATTCCTGTGACCAGTTCTGCGATGAAGCGGACGACGCAGCAGCGAGGAGAAAGATGGCAATGAGGAAAACGAACTTCGAGACCCGCATGTTAGCCCTCCCTAGATGATTGTACCGGTATAAGCTGCCGACGGTTTTAGCTTAGCGAGGAGTGCGGCCTCGCCGACTAATGGTAAGCGCATCGGTATCGCTCAAGATATCGCTAGCGGTTTGTCCAGTTGATTGAAATCGTGCGGCCGTCCTTGAAAGAACCATTCGCTAGTAACGACCCGCCTTTCAAAGTGCCTTTTAGTGTCGCCATTTCAAGGCGCTCGTTGTTCGGCATGATGAAGTCAAGCCCTAGCGCGATATCCCCTGTGTTTTGCAATTTGCCTTCCAACGTTACGATCATTTGTTGGTTGCGCGAAGGCCATCGACCCCGCATATCGTTGCCTACTAGAGTTCCGCTAGCCGCATAGCAACGCGCGGGTTCCTTTCCCGATGATCCGTAACATACTTCACCCGCGTAGATTTCCCCAAGCGTTGAAGAGCCGACCAATCCCAACAAATAGGCAGCACCAGCTACGGAGCACAATAGTAAGGCCGCTCCTGCTGTAAGGGTCCAGCCGTTCCAAACATTTTTCGCTACCTCGTACTTGGTTCCGTCACCAGATTCCACATCCGCTATCGCGTATGTCCGAACCGGATCGGGAATATTCTTGTACTTCTGCTCTCCTACCAGGTGAAACGACAGTGAAAGTTTATTTCGAATCTGGTCATAGACACTGCCCGAAATACTTACCCCGCCCGGCAGCGCGCCGGTTTGAATACGGGCTGCGATATTCACGCCATCTCCAAGAAGGTCGCGTCCTTCCACAAGCACGTCCCCAAGATTTACTCCGATGCGGAACTTTAGTTGCCGCAAGGGTGGCAGTGACTCGTTACGAGTGCGTAGCGCAGCTTGGATCTCCGTCGCGCAACGAACAGCTTCGACCGCACTAGTAAACTCAGCCAAGATTGCATCGCCGGCTGAATTGAAAATTCTTCCGCCGTGTATCTGAACTAATTTCTCGAAAAGTTTTCTGTAGGACCGGAAAATTTTCAGAGTGCCTTCTTCATCATCGGCCATATGTCGGCTGTAATCCGCAATGTCTGCCGCGAGGATGGTGGTGATTTTCCGCTGGAGATTCTCTCTTGCTGTGCTCATTGCATTCTCTGTCCAAGGCAATACGCGCTCGTTATTCTCACCAATTGAAACGTTTCCACAGGATAGGAATTATTTCCTGATCATCGTTGACTTAAATGTTCGCGCTATGTTCTCATCCGCCACCTCGGTTGTAAAGAGTGCTGGCGATGCGAAAACCCCACGATATTGAACGTTTGTACCTCGACTTTGACGGCTTCTTCGCCTCGGTCGAGCAACAGGTGCATCCGCACCTGCGTGGCAAGCCGGTCGGCGTCGTGCCGTTCACCAACACCGAATACACCTGCGTCATTGCCTGCTCGCGCGAGGCAAAACTGTGCGGCGTGAAAAACGTGATGAATGTCGCGGAGGCAAAAGCGCTGTGTCCCGACATCATTCTCGTTCCGCAATCACCCGATCTCTATCGTCGCGCGCACAATACGCTGCTGTCGGAAATCTCCACCGTCGTGCCGATTGACGCGGTGAAGTCCATCGACGAACTGACCTGCCGGGTCACGCCTGCTGAGCGAGGCGACCCGCAAGCGCTCGGCCGACGCATCAAATTGCGCATCCTGAACAATGTCGGCTCTTTCATCACGTCGTCCATCGGATTTGCCGCCAACCGCCAGCTTGCAAAAATGGCGTGCAAGGCAGGGAAGCCGAACGGAAACATGGTGTGGCATCCGAGTGCGATGCCCGCACCACTCCTGAAGCTGAACCTGCAAGATATTCCCGGTGTCGGATCGCGCATGGAGCGCAAGCTGAACCGTGCGGGCATCTATACGATGGCCGGATTGCTCGGAACGCAACCGAAGCACATGCGAAAACTGTGGGGCAACGTGACCGGCGAGCGCTTGTGGTACGCGCTCCACGGCTACGACGTGCAGACCCCCCCGTCAGGACGGGGCATGTACGGGCACGGGCGCGTGCTTCCTCCGGATCACAGAAAAATCGAGGACGCAAAATCAGCGTCCAGATTACTGCTGGTGAAAGCGGCGCGCCGGATGCGGCGCGACGGATACAATGCCGGTCGGCTGTGGGTGTGGCTTTCGCTCCGCAATGAATCGTCCTGGATGAGCAGCGCATGGCTTCCCGCCGTGCATGATGATCAGGCGGTCCTCACTGCGCTCATGGACATCTGGCGCAACGCCGAACAAGAACTGCCACGCTCGACGCGCGTGGTGCAGCTCGGGGTGACACTGCTGTCGCTCTCTCGCGCATCCGAGCGGCAGTTGGACCTTCTCCTGAACGACGACCGTGTGCGTATCCGCTGTGAGCGGTTGACGGCCGCGATGGACTCGCTCAACGGCCGATACGGCAAAACGCTTGTGAGTCTCGGCATCTGGAAGCCGCCCGGCGAATATGCGGGCGGCAAGATTAGTTACACCCGAATTCCTCGTGCGGAGGATTTCTGGTGAACTGGAAACACGACATGAAGCTCTCCGATCTCGATCCGGGAACGCCGCTCGAAGTGGTGTGCAAACGATGCGGTCTGTCGCGCTATGAAAAGCAATCGGAGCTGTTGCAGAACAAGGCTCTCAAGCAGGCATATCTCGATGAAGTCGAGGCGGCGCTGAAGTGCAGGAACCGCCATTGCAAGGGGAGTGTCCGCATTTCTCTCATCTATGACGACAAGACCGAAGGCTTTGTCGGCGGCATGGCATGAGCGAAAGCAGGTGAATATAGTCGCGCGTCATGTGCGGACGGTTTGCGAAAAATTACACGTGGGACCAGCTCATGGAGCTGTATGGACTCACGTCTACGCCTTCAAATCTGCAACCGCGGTATAACGTCTGTCCGACGACAACCATTGATGCCGTGGTCGGGCACGAGTTGGTGCCAATGCGCTGGGGGCTGGTGCCAGGCTGGTGGAGCAAGCCACTCAAGGAAATGAAGCTCGCAACGTTTAATGCGCGCGCAGAAACTATCGCAGAAAAGCCCATGTTCCGCTCGGCATTCAAACGCAATCGCTGCCTGATCCCCGCGTCAGGCTATTTTGAGTGGAAAACCACACCAGAAGGGAAGCAGCCCTATTTCTTCTCCAGGAAGGATGGAAAGCCGATCACCATTGCCGGTATCTGGGATGAGTGGACGGACAAGGAAAGTGGCACACCACTACACTCATGCTGCATGGTGATTACGGAGCCGAATAAGTTCGCGGCCGAGATTCACGACCGGATGCCTGTCATCCTGGAAGAAAAGAATTTTGAGCAATGGCAGAAGAGTGACGCGAAAGATGCCGCCGCACTGATGAAGCCAGCAGGGGAGAGCGTTTTACAGGCTTGGGCAGTATCGAAGCGCGTGAATAGTTCACGTGCCGATGGCGACGATGCAACGCTGATCGAGAAAATAGTGCTTTGAGCTACTGACAAGCCACGTCGTGCAGACACTCGCCACGGTCAACGAGCTGATCCGGTCCCTTGTCGACTTCAACAATCACCGGGTTCGCTTCGATATACGGGTCGTGGCGGATGCCGGTGATCTGCCATGAAATGCGACCGCCAGGCTTGCCGCCTGCGATGATGAATGCGTTGTCCTTCACTTTCTGCTTCACGTGCAAATTCGGCATCGCCTCATCGAGAGGGAAGTACTGATACCGAAAATCTTTGTTTAATGCTTCGAAATAATCCGGAAGGGGGATTATCACTTCGCCATGCTCGTTCAGTTCCGCGATGCCGTCGTAGAGGTTTTTCGCATCCGGCGATTCTACGAACGCATGATACAGCAAATGGGTGCGCGGCTTCTGCGGGTGGTCGATGACGAAGGTGCCTGCGCCCTTAGAGAGTTTATCGATGACTGCGATGTTGCGCAGAAACTTTACGCTGCCGGTGAAGGTGACACCAGGTAGCGCGTATTGCTCGGTCGGTGGCGTGAAGTTTGCGGTCCAGCGGGCAACGCCTGATGATACGCGCAACTCATCGATGCACCCGTTAAAACCGGCAGCGTTTGTGACCTGACCGATGAGCGTAGGGACCGCACTATTCGATGGAGTGCCCGATAGTGTCGCTGAAGCTCTCTCGACGCCATTGATGTAAATCTTCAATGAGGTACCGCTTTTGACGAAAGCCAAATGACTCCAAACATTCGTCGCAAGAGTGGTCGTTGAACTAAAAGTCTGGACTGCGCCGTTGTAGTAGTAAAATCGCACCACGCCAGTGCTTATAGGTCCAAAACTCCAATCTTCAACACCGTTACCAGTATTTCCGTGACCAAATACGTTGGAGCCGCCATTCACGCTGCTGCCAAAGGCTCGGGGAAGTATCCAATAGTCAATTGTATGGTCGCCCGAAAACCAGTTCGCCAGGCCGCTGGCCGACGAGGCGATGCTGAGATAATCACCGGAGCCGTCGAAGCAAACGCCGTCACCGCCGAATTTTGACAATAAACTTATTTTTGCATCGCCGTTCGCCGTAACGGTTTTCGGACTACCGGAACTGTCCGTGAACGTGGTCGAGCCCAAACTGCCGTCCATGTGGAGCAGCAGGGAAGTATTCGCGTCGGACGAGTAAGGGCTTGTCGGCGGAGTGAAGTTAGATGTCCAGCGGGCAACGCCTTTGGATATGCGGACTTCGTCGATCTGCCCCGAAAAATAATCATTGCCGTTGCTATCAGCGGCGACGCCAACCCCGCTGCCTGCGGACGTAATTGATCTGCTGTCAGAGACCGAATCGGTCTGTGTTCCGTTTATAAAAAGGCGGAAGGTGTTCCCTGAGCGTGTGAGTGCAATGTGCGTCCAAGTCGCATCCGGAATTACAGTGCTGCTGACAAGGAATGCACTCGTATTTTGCGCGAAATATAGCGCATTGGTAGTTCCTAATCCGGACCCTCCAAAAGCTATGTGCCAGCCGTTTGGATTTACGAAAGTGCTTATCACTCGCGCGTATGATGTTTGATTTCCGTTTCGCCTTATCCAGAAGTCGAGCGTGAAATCTCCGGTCCCGAATTCCCAATCAGAGTTGTTAGCCAAAGAAAGATAATCGCCGGTGCCGTCGAAAAACCCGGACTGACTAAATTTGTCAGTCGCCCTGTGCGCATCGCCGTTGGTCGTGATGGTGTGATCGGAAAAGGAACTGTCGCGAAAAGAGAACGGAATACTCGCAAGCCCATTCCCGTGCAGCAGCAATACTGTGCTGTCATCGAGACCGGAGCCCGCGCGGACGCTGGACGCGATGAGCAGCGCTGGCAGCAACGCCAGGACAATCAGTTTCAGCGAACGACTGTTGCGAAGTCGAGCGTAAAGGCTGGCGGCATTGTCCATATAGACAATAATTATTCTACGCTCGCCCGCAGATTCAAATGCTTCTCAATATGCGTTACCCGCGATAGCAGGTGATCGATTTCTTTTGGAAATCCCGAATAGTTAGAAGATGCTTCTTCTAAACGTTCTGCACGCTCTCGAATGTCTGCAAGTTCACTGCGAGCGCCTAAAAACTGATCATCGATGCGGTCAAAACGTTCTTCAAAGTTTTCAAGTCGCGTATGCAGGCGTTTAAATTCGTCGAGCACCAATTTTCCGAAACGCTCAAAGTCTTCGTTGTCCATGCGGAAAGTATACCGCAGATAATTCCATTAAGAATAGCGCGTTGACATAGCCGATTTCTCGTGTCGTAAAAAAGATATTGTGCGACATCGGAAAATGGCTCAACTGAGCCATAAAATGGCGTTCCCTAATCTCTATTCCCCAAAACAATCTCTTCTAACAGGTTGATGAGTTTCTTCTGCGCATCGAAGTATCCATCTAGAGTTTGACGGCTCACGTTTGGCGTATCACCGTGCGATACCGCGTTTCTAATATCGCGTATCGAGTCTATTTTCTCTTTAAGACTTTGATTTTCTATTTCCTGATCAAATGTGTGTCCCCATTGGGGGTCAAAAAGACTTAAAGCGCTAGCGATGCGCTGAGCATTATAATTTGTGCCTCGCTGATATCTTCGGGAGACATAATTGAAAAGTTTTTTCGATCCGTGTTTTTTTGCATACTCACTGAGAATAATGTGAATCGATTTATCTATATTTGCAGATATCACAACGCATAAATGTCGGTGCAATAGAGTGGTGATTTTTGGATCGATATCCGAAGTGATTGAATCAAGTTGATCCTTAGTACGCTGCAGTAGCTGATCAATATCGCCAATCATTTAACGCGCGAAAGATAGTCATTTGCTAAAAGCATTCTCGAAGTAACGCGATCTTCGTCAGCAGTCGATCTAGCGTAAGAATCTTTATAGCTTTGATCGTTTAACAGAGCGTCGTATTGCTTCTTCAAATCATTCAAATCATTAATTGGACCACTCGAGAGGCGCTTGGCTATTGCCACCATAACCGAGTCAAAAACTGCGGCATTTAGTGTTTTGATAGGTCGAAATGCTGTGGTGCCTAACGCATCGAAAGCAACATCAACCGCATCTTGAAATACCTTTCTAAACTCTTCGGGCGTTCGCTTGCTTAACATGCGGTGCGATTCAATGAAATGATTCAGGTAGCCATTCATGGGGCGTTCGTATTTTGAATCGTTGAAGTAAAAAGCAAAAAATCGTAAGATCATTTCTTGATCTTTAAGTCTCTTACTTGGCGCTCCGAAAATATTTCGCCACTTTTCGTATTGGTTCAAACTGCGCAAAAGTTGTACGAAGGGTCCGTAGTTAAGACATACTCGGATTTCTTGGCTCGAAAGCCGAATTCCACCTGTGTTAATTCTCTCAAAAACATAATAAATACTTGCGTCACTAGATTTCGGGTCGTCTTGTTGAAAAATGGTGGCGTGGACAATCGCGTCATTGAGTTTCAAGTGATCTGCTTCTTCAAGCTCCTCGTAAGTTTTCCCCTCCCAGCGTTTGCTTATGTTTAGTAGACGAAATTTCTTCTCAAAAAACGTGCCCTCGAAGAAAAACTGCAACGTTTTCAATCGCTGCTGACCGTCGATAACGAGATGCTTGTTAGTAGTTGGCTCCTTGTAAAGAAAAATCCCAGGAACGGGAAGACCAAGCAATAGAGATTCAATAAAGCGAGAAGCTTGTTTCTGATTCCAAACGTATGACCTTTGAAATGGCGGGATAAAGAAGGCTAAGGTCTGAAGCCGCTTAACAAGTGAATCGACGGTATAATCTGCGCCGTAACTTGAAATACTAAAACGTTCTATATCTTCAGTTTCATTTTTTGAATCATCTTCGACCCCTTCATTTAGGTCGATCTCAAACTCATCAGGCTGTACTTCGACTTCTTCCTTTTCTTCGTTTTTAATATTTTTTGCCATAGAAGTATCTTACACCTCAGGTTCGAGCTTGTTAGCTCAGTTTAATACGACTTTTGCGGAACATCCAGATTGTTGCTGTCATGCTGTTAAATCAAGATGTTATTCGCTAAAAATATCCTCGATGTCCTGTCGCCCGTCGAGCACACGAACGATTTCGGTGGTCTCGTCAATCAATCGATAAAAAACAACGTGCGGACTCGCCGCGAGCGAACGCAATCCTTCGCGCACTTCATCGCGTGTTCGGCCGATCATTGGATGTTCTTCGATGGACTGCACGAGTGCTGCTATCTCGCGGACCAGCTTTTCGGCTGTCGCCGGTCCCGCTACTTGGACGTAGTAGTCCCAAATCGCATCGAGGTCGGCGAGGGATTCCGGCGACCAGTTTGCCGGTCGTCGGCGTTCAATCATACGGACGTGGACTTGCGCCGGACAAACGCGTCAACGTCGAACGGCTTGCCTTTCCCCGCATCCAACGACTGGATGCCCTTGTCGATTTCGCCACGCAACTGGCGCAGTTTCTCGACGTGGGTTAGCAACCGGCGACCGATGGCTTCCTGATCGGTATCGGGCAACCTGGCGACTTCGGCGATGGCTTGTTCGAGCGTTTTTACCATAGTCTTATTATACCACGCTCCCCTGTCTCACGCACCCCGATTTTCTTGAGCCAAGATCGCTAGCGCCTCGTCGGTAAACGAGCCTCATGCGCCTCGATATTTGGAGAGCACCACTTCGGTTTGTTCACTGGTTGCGAAACGACCTTCTCGTGCAGCCTTCTGTCCGCGATCAATGCCCGCGAGTTCGGCGAGGGTGGCGTGATACATGTCGCCCTGCATTCCGGCTTCGATTTCCTTGGCGATTTCTGCGAGTTCTTCTTGGGCCGATTCCGGCCAGGATTCCAGTCGCCGCATTAAATCTTTAAGCGCTTTGGTTGTCATAGCTCCAATCTACCGCGCTCTCCTCTCTCACGCATCCCCATTTTTCAGGACACTTGCATTTCGCCCAAAGCGCTGTGCGCTCTGCTTCCGCACTACCTCGGCTGTTTCGGCAGGCTCGAACAGCTTGTCCGCGAGCGTTACATGATGCCGCCCCACACTTGTACGAAGCCATGCCTGGAAGGGCGCAAGCTCCGTCAATGCGCCACTTTCCATCGGCCGGAATTCAGGAGCCAGCAATTCAGAATCGCGGCTACCCACACGAAAAGCCACCAACGTGCCGACATTACCAATGACGGCGGCACGCACCGCGTCGGAAAGCTGGTCGCTATATTGGTTAGCCAGGCAGAAATGCGCAGCGAATTTGCGTGCCTCGGACAACAGCGATGCGAAGGCATCCGAGCTGAAGGTTTGGAATTCGTCGATATGCGCAAAGAATGGAATGCGTTTTTCTGCGGGTAATGCCGCACGCTCCATGGCAACGATCTGCATGTGCGAGACTAACAGCGAACCCAAAAGATTTGCCGCCTGCTCCCCTATCATGCCCTTGGATAGATTGACGATGAGAATGCGGCGATTGTTCATCGCGAATGAAAGATCAAATTTCGGAGCACGCTGACCGAGGATCAATCGCAGATTATCCGACGCCGCGAACTGTCCGACTTTATTGAGGATAGGTGCGGTCGCTTCGGAGCGAAACGACTTCGAGTAGCCCGCAAATTCTTGCAGCCAGAAGCGCTTCGTTTCCGGGTCATGCACATGCCGTATCGCGCGTTCCCGAAATTCGTCGTCCGTATAGAGACGAGAGAGATCGAGGAGCGTTGCCTGCTTTCGCGCGACAAGCGCGGCAACACCGTGAAAAAGAAAATGCTCCAGCCGCGGTCCCCAGGAGTCCGACCACAGATGCTTGAACGCCGCCACGATACCGGCCGCGGCGAGACTTCTGCGCTCCGACGCGATGTTGCTCACTGGATTGAAACCCACAGGACGTTCACGCTCGGCGGCGTCCAGGTAGCACACATCATTGATGCGCTCGCGCGGAATGCAATTCAGAAGGTCAAGCGCCAGATCGCCGTGCGGGTCGATCACGGCGACGCCTTCGCCTGCCACGATGTCATTCATCGCGAGATTGAACAGCAGCGTGGACTTGCCGCTTCCCGATTTGCCGATGATGTACAAATGACGCTCGCGTTCCTCGCGCGAGAAAACAATGCCGTCACCGGCAGCTGTATGAGCTATGGGAAAGTGCTCGTATTCCATAACGTCGCGCCAGCCTCCGGTGAAAACCTGCATCGCCAACGCGATGCACGATTGCCGTCATGCGGGACACCTTTGTGGAGAAAAGCGAACCCGCGGCGCACCGAGCGACCCATGGTGAGGACTGTCGGCGAACTACCCGAGGCTGTCGCCACGCCGTGAACCGACATGGCTTGTTCAGTGTATCGCTATTGGTCGTTTGCCCCGGTGTGATGGTTGTGGACAATCCCGGCTTTCCCCTGGTGAGACAGTAGTCGATTTCCCCCGGAGCCGACGCGCTTGCGCGAGCGCACGGCAAGCGCCGGTCAAGGTCGGCGAAGCCGCCCGCTGCCGCGGGTTGCCTTGACCGGTCGCGTCATGCCGCGCGCAACACTTCGTGTATCGGCGGAGAACTTATTTCGAGCGCGGACACTCATGCGGACTTATTCTGTCCGCGCTGATGAGAACGTGCGGTAGCTCATTATGTCTGCCCCCGCTTTGTCGGAGGAAGCGCGCCGAGGCGGGTATCGGACGAGTGTTCGACTAGCCCGGAACTTGTGAGGACTATCGGACGCTTGTTCGACTACCCCGCCGAGGGCACCCGCAGGGCGCGCGACCGTACGGCGCAGCCGGCCGACCCCGTGCCGCCAGCTGAGCACCGCAGTGGAAAACGAGGAGCGCAGGCCGCCAGTTCGCCTACAGACTTTGTCTGAGCGAATGGCGGCGCGGGGTCGGGCGGTTAGCCCGACAAAGCGGGGGCAACTTATTACGTCTTGCAAGGACATTTTGAGCGCTGATGCGCACACAAGGGTACAAATCAGCCGTAGGGTGTTTGTATCTCCTGAAAAGTCGCGAGGACTATCGGACGGCTCGCTGTTCGATTCCTTTTTCAAAGAAAATGCATTCCCCTACTGAATCTAATTCTTTGTATATATTAGATGTATCTTCTTATATTGAATGACCGAGCGTTTTTGCTCCATCTAGAGCGCTCAGATTCGCTCGGTCTAGACCGAGCGTTTTTGCTCGGTCAGGACCGGCTAGAGCTTCCTCGGTTTCAGGTTCAACTCGTAGATATTGGTCTTGCCCTGGCCACGGCGAACGATGGTGAGGAGGCCGTGCGACTGCAGTGATTTGAGGTGACGGCGCACATTGGTCTCGTGCAGCCCCATATCCTCGCCAAGACGCTTCTGTCCTGGGAAGCAATAGTCATTCTGCCAAGCATAGGAGAGGAGCATTGCGAAAGCGAGCTTGTCGCCGGAGCTGAGCTTCTTGGATTTGAGTAGAAAATTCGGAACCTGGGTGAAGCCCTGCGCGGTCGCAGCGTCGGCACCCTTGAGAATGATGTTTTTGTCTTTCAGCAAATCCCCGATGCTGCGGAGCGTATCCATATGCGCGCATTATACAGCCCGCTGGCGCACAAGCGCGACTTATCCCCTCTTAGTGCATCGACGCGGGATCGACAGCGCTGCCGCGCTCTGTAGCGCGTCCAAGCAACGGTGTGAGCATTTTCTGCAAACCGGCTATCAAGTGATTGGTCTCGCGTGCGCGTTCTGTAAGGTCTTTAATCTGGTCGTCTTTCACCGACACCTGCTTGCGCAGAAATTCATTCTCGCCTTCCAGGCGCTCGGCATAGCGCGACGCTGCCGCGTCCTGTCGCGACTGGTCGGTGCTCGGCGACGATTCCGACTTCACGGCTTCGCTATTATTTTCGTGTGCGACAGCGGTCGGGACATGTCGCGACATGTCGGGACTGGTCGCGAACGGTCGCACCTCTTCAATGTAGGCGATGTGCTTCGCGACTGACGCTGGCGTGATCATGTATTTTTCACCGAACGGCGTTTCCATGCGGCGGCAATCGAGATGGCCTTTGGCGCAGTAGCGCTGGATCGAGCGGGCAGTGCGCGGGTGTCCAGCGTTGGCGTAGCGCTCGGATACCTCCTCGATGGTCAGTGAATATTCGCTGTCGGGACTAGTCGCGACAGGGCGCGACGGGTCTTGGGGCATAGGGCAATCATACCTCCCGCTCGCTCCACGGCTCGCGGTTATCCCCATTTCGGAAACTGTCAGCACAATCATTGGCTGTAATACCAATGCTCGCATAGAATGGCTGAATGCGATTGTCTTGGAATGAAATCCGGGTTCGGGCTGCTCAATTCGCCGATGAGTGGAAGGACGCCCACTACGAGAAAGGCGAAACGCACGCCTTCTATATTGCGTTCTTCAACGTGTTCGGGATCAACCCCAGGCGCATTGCGAACTTTGAAGACCCCGTCAAAAAGCTCGATGGCAATCATGGCTTCATCGACTTGTTTTGGAAGGGAGTTCTGCTGGTAGAGCAAAAAAGTGCTGGCGGCAATCTCATAAAAGCGAAAACGCAGGCGCTCGATTATTTCCCCGGCATCAAAGAAAACGATCTGCCTCGCTATATTTTGGTCAGCGACTTTCAGACATTCGAGCTGCACGATCTCGACGAGAATTCCAGCATTTCCTTCAAACTGAGCGAGCTGCCAAAATACATTGAACGTTTCGGCTTTATCCTGGGTGTCGAAAAGCGGGTGTTCCGCGATCAAGACCCGGTGAATATCAAAGCCTCGGAGCTGATGGGGAAGCTCCACGATACGTTGAAAGCTAGCGGTTATGACGGTCATGAGCTGGAGCGTTTTCTTGTCCGATTACTGTTTTGTCTTTTCGCCGATGACACCGGAATCTTTGAACCGCGTGAAATTTTCTACGATCTCCTGACCCAGCGCACGCGGGAGGATGGCAGTGATACGGGCGCATGGCTCAGCCAGCTATTCGACGTGCTAAACACACCAATCGACAAGCGGCAGAAAAATCTCGATGAGGATTTGCGAGAATTTCCGTATGTAAACGGCGAATTGTTCAAAGAACGGCTGCGCATACCGGCTTTTGATTCAAAGATGCGGAAGCAGCTGATCGAAGTGTGTGATTTCTCGTGGGACGCGATTTCGCCCGCGATATTCGGATCGCTGTTCCAGTCGGTGATGACCGCGGGCGAGCGGCGGGCATCTGGAGCGCATTACACGACCGAGAAAAACATTCTGAAAGTCATCCAACCGCTGTTTCTTGACGGGCTACGCTCCGAATTCGAGCAGCTGAAAAAGCGCAAAGACTCCGGACGAAAGAATGCGCTCCACGGCTTTCACGAGAAGCTCAGTAAACTGACATTCTTCGACCCCGCGTGCGGTTGCGGAAACTTCTTGATTATTGCGTATCGAGAGCTGCGCGAACTGGAAATTGAGCTACTGCGCGAAATTAATCCGAAGGACCAAAAGACCTTTCTCGATGTTGCGCTACTGTCACGCATCGACGTGAACCAATTCTTTGGAATTGAGATTGGTGAATTTCCTGTCCGCATCGCAGAAGTCGCAATGTGGATGATGGACCACATTATGAATAACAAGTTGTCGCTGGAGTTCGGCGATCACTTTGCCCGCATTCCGCTGAAAGCATCGCCGCAGGTTGTTCATGGCGACGCTCTAGAACTTGACTGGTCTACGGTATTGCCTCCGGGGAAATGTTCTTATGTGCTCGGCAATCCTCCGTTCATTGGCGCAAAATATCAAGATGAAAAACAGCGCGAGCAAGTTCGCCGCATCGCCCAACTCGGAGGGACTGGCGGCACGCTTGACTACGTCACCGCTTGGTTTTTGAAGGGCGGCGGATATGTCCAGAATACAAGTGCTCAGATTGGTTTCGTCGCAACGAATTCAATTACTCAAGGGGAGCAGGTAGCTCAGCTGTGGCCGGTGCTGTTCAACCGTTATGGCTTGGAGATTTCCTTCGCACACCGAACGTTCGCCTGGGGTTCTGATGCGCGCGGCAAGGCGCATGTCCATGTTGTGATTATCGGTTTGACGTTGGCGGTTCACCAGCCGGTCAACAAACGCCTATTTAACTATGACGACATTAATGGCGACCCGGTGGAAAGCCAGCATAAGGTTTTGTCACCTTATCTTTTCGATGCGGGGCAACTTACGAACCGGCATCTAGTAGTCGATGAAACAAGTGAGTCGCTTTCGGGGTCTCCGAAACTGATAATCGGTTCAAAACCAATCGATGGTGGGCATTATATATTTGATGGAGAACAGACCCGCGAATTTCTGAAAAATGAATCGGGGGCAAAGAAGTATTTGCACCCGTATGTGGGTGCCGAGGAGTACATCAACGGCGGAGACCGTTCTATCCTTTACCTTGAGGAAGCTGACCCGGCTGATCTGCGCCGGATGCCAAAGGTGATGGAACGTATTGCAGCAGTAAAGGCTGAACGACTGAGCAGCAAAAGTAAACCCACTCAGAAACTTGCAATGACTCCAACCAAGTATCACGTGACAGTTGTTCCCAAAACACCGTTCTTATGTGTACCCGAAGTAAGTTCGGAAAGACGCGACTATGTTCCAATTGGCTGGCTGGAGCCCCCAACCATACCAAGCAATCTTGTTCGTGTGATGCAGGGTGGTACGCTTTGGCATTTCGGCATTCTAACTTCTCGTATGCACATGGCTTGGCTTCGCAATATCGGCGGGCGACTAAAGAGCGATTATCGCTACTCCATAGGCATCGTCTACAACCCGTTTCCATGGCCATTGAGCGTAGATGAAAAAACAAAGGAAAAAATCTCTACTCTTGCAAATCAGATTCTTGCCGCTCGAAAGAAGTACCCGAACTCAACGTTAGCTGATCTTTACGACCCAAATTCAATGCCAAACGACTTACGAAAAGCACACGCGGCGCTCGATGAAGCGGTTGATAAGCTGTATCGCAAGGAAAAATTTCAAAGCGACCGCGAGCGCGTTGAGCATCTATTCGCTGAATACGAGAAGCTGGTCATGCCTCTGACTAATACTGGAGGCGGCAAGATTAAGAAGAGCGGCAAACCCAAAGCCACTAAATGACAGACATCACGCTCCGCGAAGGCGGTTTATCCACATGCCAAAGATTCGAACTCCACCCTCTCCACCACTTTTTTCCTAGATTTACTAGGCTAAAAGGGAGTGTGGGTTTCTGCCCAAACTCCTGTCCCCACTTCCACATGGTTAATAAGCTGACTGAAATGGTCCTAGGTCATGACGGAAGTTCAACCGCCCAAAGAGCCAGAACCCAAACCCATCACTAAGTCTCAGGGGCAAACGCGCACTGAACAAATTCTCGCAAAACTTTGCAACGGTACTTTTTTAAAGCTGTGGGCATATCCGAACGTTTTTAAAGCCGATGGGAAAGAGCTTTGCGACCTAATTGCAATCTTTGAAAACCACGTCTTCTTATTTTTTGATCGCGAGAGCAAAAAGTTTGCTGATGGCAAAAACTTGCTGGTTCAATGGCAGCGTTGGGAGCGCGAGGTTATACAAAAACAAATCACCACCGCTCAGGGGGCTGAAAGTTACATAAAAAATCAGAAGGGAAAACTTTTTCTAGACGCGAAACGCGAGAAACCTTTTCCAATCAATCTTCCCACGGAAAATTTACAGATACATAAAATTGTCGTTGCGCATGGCGCTGAAGAAGCTTGTAAAGATATCTCTGAGCAAAATATCTACGGCAGTTTGGCAATCACTTACAGCTCGGACGTTAGAGAAAATACGGTTCCATTTATGGTTCATCTCAAAAAAGATGAACTCATCCATGTTTTTGACAGTGTGAATTTGGAAATCGTTCTATCTGAACTCGATACGTTTTATGATTTCGTCTCGTATTTGAAAGCAAAAGAATCGGCAATCTTGCATTACGACGCAATTATGTATTGCGGTGAAGAAGACTTGCTCGCGCATTACTTTCAAAATTTTAATGATGAAAACGAACATTACATCGGTTCAAAAGACAAAAGTCTTAATGGGCTTGTGATCGGTGAAGGTGCTTGGAAAGCATTCTCTGAGTCCGAACAATATCGTCTCAAAAAGGAAGCCGATAAAGTTTCCTATTTGTGGGATGGCCTTCTTCAGTACACGAGTCAGAACGCGCTTGATGGGACTCTGACTGGTACCAGTCGAGATATCTTCAATACACCAAGTGCTATTCGTGAGATGGCGAAAGAACCCCGTTTTATTCGGCGCGCTTTCTCTCAGGGGATGTTGAATTCTTTTGATAAGTTTCCGAAGGAAAACGAGAAAGTTCTGTCGCGGCACCTCTCCTTCTTCCATTCATTTTATCCAGGTGTTGCTTATGTCATACTTCAGTTTCACGCTCCTGAAGAGACGGATTATGACGGGAAGGTACGTCCGTTGAGAACGGAACTGTTAACTCTCGCTTGCGGAGTTGCGAGAGTAAAACATCCCGAATTGAAGAGGGTCATAGGAATTGCGATGGAGCCTCCACGATTCAGAAAAGGAGGCTCAGAAGACTTTGTATATTTTGACTGTGAAAATTGGTCCGATAAAGACACGACTCACTATGAAGAGCAAAATAAAGTCATGGAGTTTTTTGAATCTCCGGGCAGGACTGTTCGCAAGATGACGGTCAATGAGTTTCCCCGGCAGCGGGAAATCACGGGACGCAAACGAGATATCCCCAGGAACGCCAAGTGCCCTTGCGGATCAAAAAGAAAATATAAAAATTGCTGCGCTAAGGATTAAAAAAGATCGCGTACTCGGACAAAGGGAGAGCCTGTTTCCGAGGCGCGGCGTACTTTTCTATCAATAACTTCGTCCAGAGGAATTTCACGAAGCAACGTTTCGGACAAATCCAAACCATCCATGCAGATAATTTTCTTACCCCGACCAAATGCATGAAGGCCATCTTCTGTAAAACCCGCGATGCTTACAAACAAACCACGGGTCCATGTAGCCTTCTGATCTACTTTGCCATGAAATGAATGCAAATCGCCCGCGCCTGTCTGGGCGTTTTGCCAGCGCGCCTCAAGTAAATAGACTGCGCTTGCTGAAACAAAACTTCCATCAATTTGCTCGCCGCGAATGCGAAAGGCATCACGAGCTTTTAGACCGAAAGTATCAAAAAGCGTTTTTAAGTATTTTTCAAACTCGTAACCGCGTGCTTGTGGATCGAGCGCAGATACGCGAAATAGCTCTGCCGATAAATCGGTAAACACCTTCTTGTTATATTTTTTCTCGTCACTCGATTTGGTTTCGGGTTTTGGCGCGTTTGCAATTCCAGTCATCCGCGCAATTATTTCAATTAGTCGATTGTGAGCTTCCGGGAGTGGGTCTTGTCTATTGTTTCGACGTAACCAATCCTCACGATATTCCCAAAGAGCATGCAGAACACGCGCGACAGATGCTTTGTCCGCATTCTGAAAGAAATAACGTAGACGTTTTCCTTTCGAGTCGCCCTCGACAGACCATTTTGGTTCGTCAATGTTGATTGATAGCTCATGGAAAAATTGTGAAAAAGTGCGGTTTGAAAAATCGCAAGGATAACCGCCCTTCATTTCGAGCAGTTCATCCAAATAATTCATGTCCATCATTCGGATATTTGGCAACGAATCGTCCTCCGAAACTGATGATAGCTTTTCCAACCGTGAGAACTAGAATTCGAAAAAACGGCGACCCCCCCCATTGATTCAACCGACCACGACTGAGGTGATCGTATGACTCCTGAAGAATCAAATGAGCGAACTACTGAACGCTTGAAACCCATTATGGAATTGTTGAACGAAATTCATAAAGCTTTTGATTGCGGCGCATATCTAGCAGCCCTTAGTATGGTCTACGTTGGAATTGATACGATGGCATGGATATCGCTCCCCATTGGAAAAGATAGTCACACGCGCGCAGAGTTTATCGCGTGGGTGGACAAGTATCTTAAAACAGATTCAGCGCAACTTTATCAATATAGAGGCATAGACCTATACGCTGGACGGTGCGCATTGCTCCACAGTTATGGAAGCATTTCCGACCTTCATCGAGGTAAAAATCCTCCGCGAGTTTTCGGTTATCTCGATAATGGAAAGCATCAATACAATGAAACGGTCGCTTCTAATTTGGTTCTTATTAGCATCGCGGTCTTAGTTCGTGATTTTGCGGGTGCGGTTGCTAATATGATGGAAGAGATGTTGTCCGACAAAGAACTTCGAAGGAGAGTTAGCAGCAGACTTGATGCGCTACATAAAATACACCCAACCGAATACCCTGAGGCTGATAGAATTGATCCCTAGCTATCTTAAGTTATGCGCTTGACGCGACCAGCAGCGGCTCGTCCCGCATAGTAGTGGCCTCGTTCCACGTCGCGGCATAAGAAAAAGCCGCCGATTATGCCGACGGCTTTCGAGTCTGCCAGTAATAGTCGATGAAATGTTAGGATGCCCTGATGGTCCCCATTTCAAAGTCTACTTTCCTGCAATTTCAAATCTGCCCTAAGGACACCTGGCTTCGATTGCACCGGCCGGATTTTGCTGAGAAATTCTCTCTGACAGACTTCGACCGGCAGATCATGGAACAGGGCAATGAGGTTGAGGTCTATGCCCGCCAGTTGTTTCCTGACGCGGTGCTGGTGTCATCCACCGGCGACGAGGCAGTCGCGGAAACAAAACGTCTTATGGACGCGGGAACAGAAACGATCTTTCAGGCGACGTTTCTGGCTGACGGATTTTACGCAAAATGCGACGTGCTCAAGAGAGGAGCCGCGCAAGGAACGTGGGATGTATTTGAGATCAAGGGGACCAATTCTCGTAAGGAAGGCAACGAGGACCGCGATCATATTTCCGATCTTGCGTTTCAGTCGCAAGTTCTAGCTCGCGCCGGGGTCTCTGTCGGGCGTGCATACATTGTCCATCTCAACAAGGAATATACCCGCGCAGGAGCGCTGAATATTGGAGCGCTGTTCACCATCGCGGACAGTACCGAACTCGTTGACAAGGCATCGGCGGATATTGTGCGGGAGATGGAAGCAGCACGCGAATATCTGAACCAAGAGAAAGAGCCGAATATCGGTTGCGATTGTCACCTGAGAGGGCGTAGCAAACATTGCCGGACGTTTTCCTATTCGCATCCAGGCATTCCCGAGTATTCGGTGCACGACATTTCCCGCATCGGGAACAGCAAGAAAAAGCTCGAAGAGCTTGTCAATAAGCGCCTGTTCGATATTGCCGCCGTGCCCGATGATTTCAAACTAAGCGAAGCGCAACTGTTACAAATCCGCGCTCACAAAACACGACAGCCAATCTTTGATCAGGGTGCTATCCGGGATGTGCTCGGAGCATACGGATTTCCACTCTACTTTCTCGATTACGAAACCTACGCACCGGCGATACCGGCATTCGACGGCTTTAGCCCGTATCGGCGCATCCCGTTTCAATTATCTCTGCACGTCCTGCGCGATGACGGAGGCGAGCCGGAACATATCGAGTTTCTACATCTCGAAAGGAGTGACCCGACCCTCGCGGTCGCTGAACTCCTCGGCCAGCATGTTGGTCCCGATGGTTCGGTTGTGGTGTGGTCAGCGCCATTCGAGCGCGCCGTAAACAAGGAAATTGGGGAACGGCTCGGTGGTGAACACGCTGCGCGCATGGAGCAGATCAACGCTCGGCTTGTAGACCTGCGGGATATTTTCTCCAAGCAGCACTACGTCCATCCAAATTTTCGGGGCAAAACGTCCATCAAGAACGTGCTGCCGGTGATGGTGCCTGATCTCTCCTACGACGATATGGAGATTAGCGACGGCACGATGGCATCGGAGCGCTGGTGGGCCATGACCGCAGCGGAAACCGCCGAAGCCGAGCGCTCGGCGATTGCGGCGGCGCTTCGGGATTATTGCCGTCAGGATTCCTTTGCCATGTATGCAATCTGGCGGGTGCTTCGTTCTCTTTGAATAAGTGATGTCGCTAGTAGTCGTGCCTTGTCGCGGCACGCCGCGGCCTGGCGTGGATGGTCCCGCCATAAGAAAAAGCCGTCGGGGATGCCGACGGCTTTCGAGTCTGCCCGCTTGGGCGACTACCGGCGTCTGGAGCCGGATTTGTTACGGTTCGTATTGCGATCATCTTTTTCGTCATCGTCCTCTTTCGGAGGACGCAGCACGATCTTGCACTGTCCGTCCCCGTTCGGGATCGGGAGTGCTTGCAGGATGAGATTGTAGCCGTCACCCGACTGGTGCTTGAAGGCGGCACCAATCGCAAGCCAGAAGTCGTCCTGGTCTTTTCGTTGAATGACCGTGAAGGCACGGAACGCGGGTTGCGTTGCCATGATGGTTCTCCGTTGTCAGTGAGCAGGTTGAACCGCGCTGCGGATGATGGTCAGCGCGTCGTCGATGGAATCGACGCGGTGATTGCCCAAATCCATTCCTTCAAGCTCGCCCTCACGCTCGCAAATGGTTGCGACGATGCCGACCGCGAAGCGGCCGTCAGCGGTAGGGAAGAGATCGATGGAAAAGAACTGGATGCAGTTCGGATCGAGAGCGGCGTTTCGCTTCGACATGTGTTTCTCCGTCATGCACGACCGACATCCAAGATGGGTGCCGGTCAACAGGACGGAGGCCATCAAAAATATACACCTGAAAATTTATTCAGCAAGCTCATGCAGGCAAGCTCGCTTAAGTTCACTTTGACTTTTTATCATTCATTGCTTTTGCGAAGTCTTTTATTATAGCGGGCCCCTTGTCTTTGGTCGGTTCTTTTTGACGGCCAGGAGAGTATCCAGGTTGAAGAATTTTTTGAAAGTACCTAACGTCTCCAAGCAAATCCGCTAAATCAGCTTCAGCACGAGACTTAAGTTTGTCACTCGGAAGTAACAGCTCTTTACGCTTATCGTCTTCAGAGCGAACAACCGTGAGTAAACCGTCTCGTTGAGCCTTAGAAATGTATTTCCTTCCTGTCCTGGCGTCCTCGATTCCCACATATTTCCAAGCTTCTTTCTTGTTCAGCGGATCACCTTGCTCGGCCTGAAAGTAAATTCCCATCAGGAAAGTGGCCATCTTGATATCGGGCGGTTGCTGATCAAGAAAAAACCATTTCCGTTTCATGAAATGTAGAGACATCAAAGAGAGAGCCATTTTTTTGATGTGGTCGAGTGGCTCGCGCCCCGATGCAGAAGCAGGAAGCTCTCGCGGGTCTTTTTTCATCTAAAATTTCGATCCCTTAATCCATCCCACGACTCAAACGCCAGCATAGCTACCGACACAACATTTTTGATGTACATACTATGTACTACATTATTGACATACATAAATGCGTGATTTAGATATAGAAGTTGGCCCGCAGCGCGATGCTGCGGGCCTTCGCAACGGCGCTGGTAACGCCTCACGAGATGGCCGCATACCGTACGAGGGTCGCGACATGACCATTGTGCAGTGCACAAGGGATTTCTGCAACGAATCAAGTCCTGTCCTGGCGTCGGCAAGCCCGGTGGATGAGATTGCTGTAGCGAAGGCCGTCGCGAGTGGCGCTTGCGCACCCACGTCGGCAAAGGCTCAAAACGTTTCATCTAGCAAAACACAAGAGCGCTCCGCGGCTCTTAAGGACTATGACTTGATTGTGAGACGTCGAGGTTGGCGGGGGTTCGATTAGTCATGGCAAGTCAAACCGCACTTCCTCTTTCACTTCCACCCCGCCTGATCGGCAGGGAAGCCGCCGCCGCCTATCTCGGCATCTCGCCAGGATTGTTTGACGCTCTGGTCAAGGCCGGACTGATGCCGCAACCGAAAAAGCTGGGTGAGCGTCGGCTTGGCTGGGACCGTTTGGCAATTGATGCCGCGGTGGACTGCTTGCCTTCCTTGGTGCCGGACATTGAATCCGACCGCAGCTGGGAGGATATCGATGCCCCGTAAGCTGCCGCCCTTCGTGGAGCGCTGGCGTGACCGGCACGGCAAGGCGCGCATCTATTTCCGCCGCGGGAAGGGAGCGCGCATCACGCTGCCGGAAATCGGCTCCGCCAATTTCGACGAGGCGTATCAGGCAGCGCTTGCGGGTAACGCGACATCGGAGCGTCCGCGGCATCCGGGCGTGAAGCCCGGCACTATCGGCGCGCTCATCGTCTCGTATAAAAAATCTGGTAAGTATTTCGCACTGCGCGCGACCAGCAAAGCAGGCTACGCCTCCCGCATCGAACAGCTCCGCGTGGAGCACGGACACCGCGCTGTCTCCGGCCTCACGCGCGAGCGCATTAACACCGGCATCCTGCAGCCCTTCGCGGATCGGCCAGGTTCTGCCCACGCCACGCTCAAAATGCTCCGCATCCTTATCCGCCACGCCATCAACATCGGCTGGCTCAAACACGATCCGTCGCTTGGCATCGACCGCGCGAAGCTGAAACGCATCCGTTCCTGGACGGAAACGGAAATCGCGCAATTCCGCGCGCGCTGGCCGCTTGGCATCAAACAGCGCACAGCCTTCGAGCTTTTTTTGAATACCGGACAGCGCCGCTCCGATGTGGTGCGCATGGAGTGGACGCACATCACCAAGGACGGCAAGATCAGCATCGTCCAGCAGAAGACGGAACAGAAGCTGTTAATTCCGCTGCACCGCGACGCAATCGAAGCACTCAATGCTTCCGAGCGTTCGCACAATTCGATTTTGATCACCGCGTGGGGAAAGCCGTTCACCGTGGACGGCTTCAGCCAGTGGATGCGCGATGCGATACGAGCCGCCGACTTGCCGCTGGAATGTCAGCCGCACGGATTGCGGAAGGCGACAGGCAGAAGGCTCGCCGAAGCTGGTGCGACGGCGAAAATGATCATGGCCATCCTCGGCCACAGGACGCTCGCGGAAGCGGAGCGTTACACCGAGGATGCGGACCAGCACGGTCTCGCGGAAGCCGCGATCAGCAAGTTGCAGGGACAAGAGTGGAACGGCAACGCCCAAACCGCATCGGGCGGTTTGGGGAAAATCTCGAAAAAAGAAGGAGACTCAACGTGAACAGAAGCAGAATGGCGCTCCCTGGGGGAATCGAACCCCCGTTTCAGCCTTGAGAGGGCCGCGTCCTAACCGCTAGACGAAGGGAGCAACTGCAACAAACGGCCCGATAGATGTATCGCCGAAGGTGCCGGCCTTCAAGTGCGCCGTCAGCGCTCCGGCTTCAGCGTGAGGCTGCCGCGCGGTGAAAAGGAAGGAAGATCGTAAAGGCGTACTTCGGTAACCCCATCGTTCTCGATCGTCACCGCGAGCTTGCCGTCGGAAATCGCCGTGGAAACAATTCGCGACCCCTTGGGCAGGTTTACGGTATTGTCCGTCAGCGGGGCTTTTTCGGCGCCTGTGGAAATGCGGTAGCCGATCACGCCGAAAACAGCGAGAATGCCGGCCACCATTATCAGGCTGGACAACAGCATCAGCCTGCGCAAGCGCTGCACGATGCGCGCCTGGGCGGGATCGAGTTGAGTTTCGTCGCGTTGTGAGTGGGTCATGAGTTCAAGCGCCGCAGCAAAGAAAGAGGCCGAGAAATTCTTCGAGGCGACCACGAGCAAGGAGCATTCCGGCTCGCGCCTCGACCAGTTCCTCGCCACGCAAATTCCCGACCTGAGCCGCTCGCGTCTCAAGCTGCTGCTGCTTGGAGGCCAGGTTCGCGTGAACGGCCGGAACGTAGGGGACCCCGCCTATCGGGTCAAACCGGGCGAGACGGTGATGGTGCGCGTACCGGCACCCGAGCCCGCAAAACCCAAGGCGCAAAAGATTCCGCTCGATGTCGTGTACGAGGACAGCGACCTCATCGTCATCAACAAGCCGGCCGGCCTCGTCGTGCATCCGGGTGCCGGCAATAAATCCGGCACCCTTGTCAATGCGCTGATCGCCCATTGCGGCGACAGTCTCTCTGGAATTGGAGGCGAAATCCGTCCCGGCATCGTGCACCGGCTCGACAAGGACACGAGCGGGCTTTTGGTGGTCGCCAAGAACGACAAGACCCACAATGCGCTCTCAAAGCAGTTCGCCGACCACGGCAAAGATGGCGCCCTCACCCGCGCTTATCTGGCGTTCGTCTGGGGCGTCCCCGATCCGCGCCGCGGCAGCGTCAACGCGCCGATCGCGCGCGATCCGAAGGCACGCGAGAAGATGGCGGTGCTGCCCGGCGGCAGGCACGCCGTCACGCATTATGAAATTCTGGAAAGGTATGCGGGCAAGGACGGGCTTCCGATCGTAACCCTCGTGGAGTGCAGGCTGGAGACGGGACGCACGCACCAGATCCGCGTGCACATGACGCGCCTCGGTCATCCGCTGCTCGGCGACGAAGTCTATGGTGCCGGTTTCCGCACCAAGGTCTCGCAGCTCACCGCCAAGGCCCAGAAGGCATTCGAGAAGCTGAACCGGCAGGCATTGCACGCCTACCAGCTCGGCTTCCTGCATCCGGGCACCGGCAAGAAGGTGAAGTTCGAGCGCCGCTTTCCGGCCGACCTACAGAAGCTCCTGGATTCGCTCAAATCCTCGTGAGAGCGCTGCCCTTTAAACGCCCTCAAGCGTTTCTATATATGCCGGTTGCGGCGGGCTTCGTGCAGCCGCAGCGTTTGGGTCCCGCCATTTGGGGGACCCGGAAAGGGTATCTCAATGGCCCAGACTGCAGTTCCTGCCTTCTCCTCCGAAGGCGGACTTTCCCACTACCTGACCGAGATCCGCCGGTTCCCCATGCTGGAGCCGGAGCAGGAATTCATGCTCGCCAAGCGCTGGCGCGAACATGGGGATCGGGACGCCGCGCATCAACTGGTCACGAGCCATCTCCGCCTCGTCGCGAAAATCGCCATGGGGTATCGCGGCTACGGTCTGCCGATCGGTGAAGTGATTTCCGAGGGCAACGTCGGCCTGATGCAGGCCGTCAAGCGTTTCGAACCGGACAAGGGCTTTCGCCTCGCGACCTATGCGATGTGGTGGATTCGCGCGTCGATCCAGGAATACATCCTGCGCTCGTGGTCGCTCGTGAAGATGGGCACCACGGCGGCGCAGAAGCGGCTGTTCTTCAACCTGCGCAAGGCGAAGAGCAAAATCTCGGCGCTGGAAGAAGGCGACCTCAAACCCGATCAGGTGAAGCAGATCGCGACCCGTCTTGGCGTCAGCGAGCAGGAAGTGGTGGACATGAACCGCCGCCTTTCCGGCGACGCTTCACTGAACGCGCCGATCCGCACCGACTCGGAGTCCGGCGAATGGCAGGACTGGCTTGTCGATGATGAATCGAGCCAGGAAACGAAGCTCGCCGAGCATGAGGAACTTCAGAACCGCCGCAGCGCGCTGCAAGGCGCGCTCGGCGTGCTGAACGAGCGCGAGCGCCGCATCTTCGAGGCGCGCCGTCTTTCGGATGATCCTGTGACCCTTGAGGAGCTTGCCTCCGAATTCGGCGTATCGCGCGAGCGCGTCCGCCAGATCGAGGTGCGGGCATTCGAGAAGGTGCAGGAGGCCGTCGTCAGCCGCATCCAGCAGATGGAAACGCCGAAGGGCGTTCCGGCGCACTGACGCGCAGCTTCGCAATCACAACTCGTCATGGCCGGGCTTGTCCCGGCCATCTCGTTTAGGAAGGCACTGCGTCCCTAAGCGAGATGCCCGGCACAAGGCCGGGCATGACAAAAATTCTCCGGCGGAAAAGCGAGCGCTACCCACCCCACGCCGCGAGCGCTTCGTTCATCGCCCGCTCGCCGGGGGCACCCTTCTCGATGACGAGCACGGCACGGCGGCCGTTGTTGTAGACGAACGGCAGGTCGAGCCAGCCGCGTTCGCGCAGAAGCATCAGGTTCTGCTCACGGTCGGCATCTATGGCCGACAAGCCAATCAGGAAGAAGCCCGGCATCACGCGCACGACGAGTCCCGACAACGGAGCACCCTGCGCCGTTTCAGTGGTCTTCGCGCGCAGGCCCGGCACGTTGGCGACGCCACCGAACGGATCGCCCGGCGTCGTAAACTGCACTTCCACGGTGTGGCTTGCCGGCAGCGTTGGATCCGGATTGCGCCGGATCGTCATGATGACGGTCATCTTGCGGTCCGGCACCTCGACCTCGATGCGCATGCCCAGTTCAGGCGGTCTGCCGGGTCCGGGGTTCACCGTCTCCGTCTTCCAGACAACCGTGCCGACGAAGGTCTGTAATTGCTGGCCGCCGCCGGACGGGTTTTCTTCATAGAGTACAGCGCGCTGCGCGACGGCGGCGGCAAGCCCGGCCTGCGGAGGACGGCTCGCCTGCTGCTGCGTGCTGGAATCCGACGGCACGCGATCCGAGGCCTTCGGCGGTTCGGATACCGCGCTCGACGGGGACGGCCGCGGAACGCTCGTGCCCATCGAAAAAATACGGTCGCGATTGAGGAAGCCGATGAGCAGCGCAACGAGGACGAGCGCCCCCATCGTGCCGCCGACGATCATCTTCGCCTTTATCGCCTTTTGCGCATCGGCCTTGGCGAAATCCACCGGCGCCCGCCCGCGATAGGGACGCGGCGCAGCGGGAGAAGGGTATGCATCGGCCGGCGGCTCGGAACCGCGCGTGCCGCGCGCTGCTGGCACCGGAATATCGTCAACGATGTCGAAGGCGTCGGCGGGAATATCATTCAAAGGGGCCGCGGGCTTCCGCGGGGGTGGCGGCGGAGCCGGCCTGTCGATGGCAAACGGATCGGCATCGCCCAACGCATCCCTGCCGGCGGGTGAAGAACCAGCCGGCGCAGGCGCGCGCTCGCGCACTGGCGGCGATGGCGGACGCGGCATCGGCGCACGCGGAACGTCGGGAGCGGCTTGCGTCCTTGGCGGGGCCGGAGGCGGCGGTGGCGTAGTCTGAGCCGCCGCATCCTCGAACGAGGCGGGCGGTGGCGGCGCTGCTGGCGGAGGCGGCGGTGGCTTGCGTTCGGGCGGGCGTGAAATCTGCGCCTCGATGCGGCGGATGGCTTCTTCCAGCGCGAGCCGCTCGCGCGTGATCTCCGATTCCGCCAGCGGCGGATTCATGGAACGCAACTGGTTGAGCAAAGCCTGCCGCGCCCGGTCATAAACCGAGCGGCGGGCATCACCCGTGTTGCGCTCCAGTCCAGACACCGCGCGGGACAGGAGTGGAAGATAATCGGTCATCGGCCTCTGACTCTAAACTCGTACGCTAACCCCAAGCCGCCCATCACGACTGAAACGGATTTTGGACAAGGATTGTGTCGTCACGCTCCGGACTTGTCGACAGGAGTGCAACCGGACACCCGATCAGTTCCTCGATCCGCCTGACATACTTGACTGCCGCCGCCGGCAGACCCGCCCAAGATCGAGCCCCCCTCGTCGATCCCTTCCATCCCTCAATATTCTCATAAATCGGCTCAAGACGGGACTGTGCCGCCTCGCCCGCAGGCATGTGGTGGATTTCGGTTCCGTTCAGCCGGTAGCCCACGCAAACGCGGATCGGGTCGAAACCGTCGAGCACATCGAGCTTGGTGAGCGCGATGCCGTCGATCCCGCCGGTGCGCACGGTCTGCCGAACAAGGACCGAGTCGAACCAGCCACAGCGTCGTGCCCGTCCGGTAACAGTCCCAAATTCATGGCCGCGCTCACCGATTTTTTTCCCGATCTCGTCCTCAAGCTCGGTCGGAAACGGCCCCTCGCCCACGCGCGTCGTGTAGGCCTTGGTGATGCCGAGCACATAGCCCACAGAACCCGGACCCATGCCGGAGCCTGTGGCCGCCTGGCCGGCGACCGTGTTGGATGAAGTCACGTAAGGATAAGTGCCGTGGTCGACGTCGAGCAGCGCACCCTGCGCGCCCTCGAACAGGATGCGCGAGCCTTTCCTGCGATGATTGTCGAGCAGTTCCCACACGCGGTCCATATACGGCAGAACCTTCGGCGCGATGTCGGTGAGTTCCTTCCGCAGATCGGCAGCCTTGAATTCGGCGAGGTCCAGCCCGCGGCGAAGCGCATTGTGGTGAAACAGAAGCCGCTCGATCTTGGCATCGAGATTGTCCGCTTCAGCGAGGTCCGCGAGCCGGATTGCGCGGCGGCCGATCTTGTCTTCGTAAGCGGGGCCGATGCCGCGCTTGGTGGTGCCGAGCCGGGTGCCCTTCACCCCCCCTTCGCGCACGGCGTCGAGTTCGCGATGGATCGACAGGATCAGCGAAACGTTGTCGGCGATGCGCAGCACATCCGGCGTGATCTTCACGCCGAGGCCGGCAATGCGTTCGATCTCGCTCGTCAGCGCATACGGATCGAGGACGACACCGTTGCCGATGATGGCGAGCTTGCCCGGACGAACGACGCCCGACGGCAGCAATGACAGCTTGTAGGTGACCCCATCGATGACGAGCGTATGGCCTGCATTGTGACCGCCCTGAAAGCGGACGACCACATTGGCCTGTTCGCTCAGCCAATCGACAATCTTGCCTTTACCCTCGTCGCCCCACTGGGCTCCCACAACGACGACGTTCGGCACCTTTCAACACTCCCCGGTACCCAAGGACATGAAAAGCCCCGGCGATCCGCATGCGTACCGGGGCTGAAAATGGTTACCGGAACGACATACAACGATCAAGGATTCCGGGCCGCCACAATTCGTTTCGCGGCGCAAGTTGCGGCTTGTTGCTGCGATTCACGCTTCCGCCGTTAACCATGATTGCGACAAAACGCCTAAGCCGGACCTGCTGTTCTTTAAGTCAGAAAGCTTTCGGCAATCCAGCCTGCTTCAGAATGCCGTTCGCTGTGAAACGCGAGAGCAGTTTTCGATCGACGGGTGACGCGCACACCGGTTTGTGGATTCCACCAGATTTCGTGATCGCCACGGCCCTGACGCTTGAATTCGTAACCGGCCGCTTTCAGAAGCTGAATCACATCGCGATAATAATCAGCCATAGGATTCGTTCGGCACGCCTGTTCATTCCGCCGCTTCCAGGGGATCGCTTGCGCGGGCGACGATCTCGATGGAAGCCGGAATATCGGAAATCTCAGACTCCTCCAGCAGATCGAGGATCATGCCGGGAAGCTTTGCGCGCAGCGCTTCCAGCGTTTCCGCCTCGGTCATAAGGCCGCGAAGGTCGCTGGTCGTGGCAACCCATACACCAGCCTCAGGATCCCAATCCGCATGCACCACAATCGGTCGCGCCATTTAGAACTCCCTTTGGGGAACAAGCATAGACCAACCTGCGAACTCTTAAAACCGTTTAGAACCTCAACGGTTTTGCGTTCTGCACCTGCGGCAGTGCCCTTACCTTGGCGAGCACGTCCTCGGGAAGTTCCCCGTCGATCTCGATCAGCGCCACTGCGTTTCCGCCCGCCTGCTCGCGGCCGACATGGAAGGTCGCGATGTTGATGCCGGCGTCGCCGAGCGTGCTGGAGAATTTTCCGATGAAGCCCGGCTTGTCGAGGTTGGTGATGTAGATCATCGACGGGCCGAATTCCGCGTCCATGCGGATACCCTTGATATTGACGATGCGAGGACGACCGTCGGCGAAGACGGTGCCCGCCACCGAGCGCTCCTGGCGCTCCGTCGTCACCGTGATCGTAATCAGGCTCTCGTAATCGCCCGCTGCCTCGCGGGTGGTTTCCTCGATGACGATCCCGCGCTCCTTGGCGACAAGCGGAGCCGAGACGACATTGACGGTTCCGAGCATCGGGCGAAGCAGGCCCGCGAGTGCGGCCGAAGTCAGCGCCTTGATCTTCATGTGCGCGACCGAGCCTTCATAGGAAACCTGCACCTTCTTGATGCCGGTTTCCGTCAACTGGCCCGCGAACGAGCCGAGTTTCTCCGCGAGCGAGATAAAGGGCTTCAGCTTCGGCGCTTCTTCCGCGGTAATCGACGGGAAGTTCACGGCGTTCGAGATGGCGCCCCGCAGAAGATAATCCGACATCTGTTCGGCGATTTGCAGCGCCACGTTTTCCTGCGCTTCGGTGGTCGCCGCACCAAGATGCGGCGTGCAGACGACATTCGGATGCCCGAACAGCGGATTTTCCTTTGCCGGCTCGGTCGAGAACACGTCGAAGGCCGCGCCCCCAACCTGTCCGGAGTCGAGCGCCGCCCGAAGCGCCACTTCATCGACAAGCCCGCCGCGCGCGCAATTGACGATTCGGACGCCCTTCTTGGTCTTGGCGAGATTTTCCGCGCCGAGGATATTTTTCGTCTTCTCGGTGAGCGGTGTGTGCAGCGTTATGAAATCGGCGCGCTTCAGGAGTTCATCCAGCTCGACTTTTTCCACGCCGATATCGCGCGCGCGTTCCGGAGACAGGAACGGATCGAACGCAATCACGCGCATTCGCAAGCCAAGCGCGCGGTCGGCGGCGATCGAGCCGATATTGCCGCAGCCGATCACGCCCAATGTTTTTCCGGTGATCTCAACGCCGAGAAAGCGATTCTTCTCCCACTTGCCGGCCTGCGTGGAGGCATCGGCCTGCGGGATCTGGCGAGCGAGCGCCAGCATTAATGTGATCGCGTGCTCGGCGGTGGTGATCGAGTTTCCGAAGGGCGTGTTCATCACGATGATGCCCTTTGCGGTGGCGGCGGGAATATCGACGTTATCGACACCGATGCCCGCGCGGCCGATGACTTTCAGCTTGGCCGCCTTCTCCAGAATCTTCGGCGTGACCTTGGTGGCTGAGCGGATCGCAAGCCCCTCATAGTTGCCGATGATCCCGGCGAGCTTGTCCTTGTCCTTGCCAAGCTCCGGCTGGAAATCGACTTCAACGCCATGGTCCTTGAAGATCTGGATGGCGGCGGGCGAAAGGGCGTCAGAAATCAGAACGCGAGGTGCCATGAGTTTTCCCTTTGCGTCATCCCGGGCGAGCGCGTCAGCGCGAGACCCGGGATCGTGAATATAAAAATTGTGAAGAACGATCCCGGATAGCGGCTCCGCCGCTTCCGGGATGACGAATTGCTAGGCTGCTTTGGAGAGCGACGCTTTGGCCTGCGCGAAGGCCCAGTCGAGCCAGGGAAACAGCGCTTCGAGATCGGCGCTTTCCACCGTGGCACCGGTCCAGATGCGAAGTCCGGCGGGCGCGTCGCGATAGTGCCCGATGTCGTAGGCAACGCCTTCCTTGTCGAGTAAGGACACCAGCGACTTTGCGAATGCCGTCTTCGCATCGGGTGAAAGCGCCTTCACATCAGGATCGGCCACGACAAGGCAGACCGAAGTGTTGGACCGCGTCTCGATTTTTTTCGCGAGAAACTCGATCCACGGCGTGCGTTCGACCCATGCAGAAAGCTTCGCGAAGTTCTCGTCCGCGCGTTTTTTCAGACCGGCGGCATTACCCACCGACTTCGCCCAGTTCAGCGCATCGACATAATCCTCGACGCAGATCATCGACGGCGTGTTGATGGTCTCGCCTTCGAAAATGCCCTCGATCAGCTTGCCGCCCTTGGTCATACGGAACAGTTTCGGCATCGGCCATGCGGGGGTGTGGCTTTCCAGACGCTGCACGGCACGCGGCGACAAAATAAGCATTCCATGCGCGGCCTCGGAGCCAAGCACTTTCTGCCAGGAGAACGTCACCACATCGAGCTTGTCGAAGGGCAGCGTCTGCGCGAAAGCGGCGGAGGTGGCGTCGCAGATCGTCAGACCCTCGCGATCGGCCTTGATCCAGTCGCCGTTGGGCACGCGCACGCCCGAGGTTGTGCCGTTCCATGGAAAGACAACATCGCGCGCCGGGTCGACCTGCGCGAGGTCCGGCAGCTCGCCATAAGCCGCCTTCAGAACGCGAACATCCTTCAGCTTGAGCTGCTTGTTGATATCGGTAGCCCAGCCCTCGCCAAAGCTTTCCCAGACCAGCACATCGACGCCGCGGGGGCCGAGCAGCGACCACAGCGCCATTTCGACCGCGCCCGTATCGGACGCGGGCACAATGCCGATCTTGTAATCGTCGGGAACGCCGAGCACTTCGCGCGTCAGCTCGATGGCCTGCTTGAGCCTGGCCTTTAGCGGCTTCGCGCGATGCGAGCGTCCGGTGAGAGAATGTTTGAGAACTTCGATGGTCCAGCCGGGGCGCTTGGCGCATGGGCCGGACGAAAAATGCGCGGACTTCGGCCGCGCAGCGGGCTTGTTCGTCATAACCTATCCTTCCAGATAGAAGCCCCTCGTTGGGGAGGGGTGTCCCACTGACGGCGATACGCCCGCGGCCCGGGCGGCGTCAAGTGCGGCGAAAGGCGTAACGCATGCAGACGGGGCGGGCCGGGATCGTCCAGAATTTTGTTTGAAGCGGTCCCAGCTCGCGGCCTTCGGCCTTGGCCGGGACGACGTTCAGGCGTTTAAAACTTCAATCCAACGCCCGCCCGTGCGGTGTGAATGTAAATATTCACGTCGTTCACCGGCAGGAAGCCGACATATTCATATTCGCCGCGCAGGAAGACGTGCGGCATGAACTCCCAGTCGAAACCGGCGCCAAGCGAAAGGCCGAAGGCATAGCTGCTGCTCTTGCCTTCCGTGCGGGTGATATTCACGCCCGGAAGCGCGGGTTGTCCGCCGCCCACCGAGACGTCCGTCGGCGCGGGATAGGTGACGTTGGCCGTCTGCAAAACGCTCATGCGGCCGACCGCCAGGCCGGCGGTGATGTAGGGCAGCACCGGCCCGTATACCGCGCCCGTGCGCAGCCGCATCGTCGCGAAGTCGGTGACTTTTGCGATCGCGCCCGCCGAAGCCGTCACGTCGTACTGGTATTCGTTGGAGGTCGTAATGATTCGGCCGACGGAATCGACGCCCTCTAGCGAATGCTTGGTGCGGTTGTAGGAGAATTCCATCCCGTAGACCGCGTTGTCGGACTGCCAGTTGTAACCGAAGAAGAAGCCCCATGGCGAAGCGTTGTTGCTGGCGCTCGACGGCTGCGGCCAGGTGGAGACCTGGAATTCGTTTTCGATCATTGTGTTTTCGAGAATGCGGGCGAGCAGGGAGTTGCCCGATTCGCTGAAGTCCGCATTGGCGTTCGAGTAGCCGATCTGTCCGCCGACGTAGAAACCGCTCCAGTTGCGATAGGTCGGCGCCACCGGGCGATAGTCCGACGAGCCGCGCAGGACCGGAAGCGTGCCGTAATCCTGCGCCGCCACTCCATGCGGGGCGCCAAGCAACGAGAGCCCGCAGACTGCAAGACGAATGGCAACGCGCATCGACCGATCCCTTATCGCTTTGAATTCGGGGCGATCATGATTGGTTAACCTTAATGCCCGGTTACTTTCGCCAGCCTCCAGGACATCGCGCACGCGAAAAGAAAACGACGCGGCAAAAATACCGCGCCGTTTTTTCCGATCTAGCCGTGCTCAGTATTTGCGGATGAGCGGTGGCTGATACTCGGTGTAGCCGAGATCGGCGAACATCCAGCGCATTCCAAGTTTCAGGTCGTGCGAGGTGATGTCCTTAAAGTGCATCGGGTTGTTAATGAGGTTGGTTCCATCAAAGGCGATGATGTCACCGCTCTTGCCGTTGCCGAGATGCAGGTAACGGTAAGACAATTCGATCGCGAAGTTCGGCGTCACGTCATAGGTCAGACCCGCATAGAGTGCCCAGGCGAAATTCCATTGCGAAGCCGTGTCCGCGTAGGCCGCACTCGGCGTGATCGGATCGATGTCGCGGAAGCTGTGGATCGACACCCGCGCCGCACCGACACCGGCGCCGAGGAACGGGGTGATCGCCCTCCACGTGCCGAGATCGAGATAGGCGTTGGCGAGGAACAGCCATTCCGACTTCTTGCCGGTATAGATGTTCGTGGCGGTCGGCGGCGGTCCACCATAGGTGTCCATACCGTGGAAGCCGGTCTCACCGCGATATTCGCCGGTCAAATCCCAACGAAACCAGTTGTTGTGCTTGTAACCGACACCCACGCCGAACAGCATTCCGGATTCGAAATTCTTGTCCACGATGGTGAGGTTGGTGGTGGTGGCGAACAGCGCGTTGTCGAGCGACTTCACGCGCTGATTCGTCATCCCGATATCGCCGCGCAGATACCAGCCGCCGTATTCCTCGATCACCGGCACCGGCAAAGGCGGCGGCGGCAGGTCGGCGGCTTTGGATGCTTGCGGCACCAGCGCGGCAGTCACAGCCGCGGCGAGCGCAACGGTCTTGAGGCTGCTGCCCATCTTCCTCTGTCCTTCTGTTTTTTGCGGACGCGAAACTCGCGCGATCCGCAGTTACCGAAGACGGGAAGTTGGCAGGCAAAACTTAAAGGCCACTTAACCTTAATTTTTAACCGCGTTTGTTCATGTGCGCCGGAGAGAGTTTTTTACGAACAGAATTGGCGTGTCTTCGCGGCAACGCGCAATGAACATTGCGTTCATGATTCAGGTTTCGTTAGGATGAGTTAAGCCGCGTTAGGCGCGCTTAATTTATGTTTACGAATTAGGCCGCGGCCTTGCTCAGCACATCGACGATATCATCGACGACGGATTCGACGAGATCGCGGTTCTCGCCCTCGCCCATCACGCGGATCACGGGCTCCGTGCCGGAAGAACGCACCAGCAGGCGGCCGACCCCGTTCAGCTTTTTCTCACCCGACTCAATAGCCGTCTTCACTTTTGCGTCTTCGAGGGGCTTGCCGGACTTGTAACGTACATTCTTCAGCACCTGCGGCAGAGGATCGAAGCGATGACAGACTTCGCTCACCGCCTTGCCGGATTTGCAGACAACGGCGAGCACCTGCAACGCCGCCACAAAGCCGTCTCCGGTGGTGCCGAAATCGGACAGAATAAGGTGACCGGACTGTTCGCCACCGACATTGATGCCGCGCGCGAGCATCTGCTCCAGCACATAACGGTCGCCGACGGGGGTGCGGATCAGATCGATGCCGAGCTTGCTCAGGTGCCGTTCCAGGCCGAGATTCGACATCACGGTGCCGACGATGGCGGGCTTCGCGAGGCGGTCATCTTCCTTGAAACATTCGGCCACGACCGCGAGCAACTGGTCGCCGTCCACGAGATGGCCTTTCTCATCGACCAGCACCACACGGTCGGCGTCGCCGTCGAGCGCGATGCCGATATCGGCCCGCATTTCGCGTACTTTCGCGCACAACGTTTCGGGGGAAGTGGAGCCGCAATCGCGATTGATGTTAAAGCCGTCCGGCTCGACTCCGATCGGGAACACTTCGGCACCCAATTCCCACAAACCTTCGGGCGCCACCTTGTAGGCGGCACCGTTCGCGCAATCGATCACGATGCGCTTGCCCTCGAGCGACATGTTGCGCGGCAGCGTGCGCTTGGCGAATTCGATGTAGCGGTCCTGCACGCCGTCGATGCGCCGGGCGCGGCCGATGTTCTGCGAGGCGGCCAGACGTTTGCTAAGATCGGAATCGATCAGCTTCTCGATTTCCATTTCGATCTCGTCGGAAAGCTTGTAGCCGTCCGGACCGAACAGCTTGATGCCGTTGTCGTCATAGGCGTTGTGCGAGGCGGAGATCATCACGCCGACATCCGCGCGCATGGAGCGCGTCAGCATCGCGACCGCAGGCGTGGGCATCGGGCCGGTGAGAAACACGTCCATGCCGACCGACGTAAAGCCCGCTGTCAGCGCGTTCTCGATCATGTAGCCGGAGAGGCGCGTGTCCTTGCCGATCAGCACGCGATGGCGGTGCTCGCCGCGCAGAAAGACGAGGCCAGCGGCCATGCCGACCTTCAGGGCAAGCTCCGGCGTGATCAGTCCGTTCGCCCGCCCGCGAATTCCATCGGTGCCGAAATATTTGCGCTTCATCGAAACTCCAACCCGTAGCGCGTGGTAGCATTAATCTACCGGGGAAAGCTTCAAAAATTGTAAGTGATATTAACGTCCCTGCCGCACCCGGCCAGCCGCAATGGTGCAGCCCTCATGCCAAGGGGCGCCGATAGGCGCTTCACAAAGCATGAGGCCGCCTTCATCCTTCGAGACGCCGCGCTAGCGCGGCTCCTCAGGATGAGGCGGATTAACGACAGAAATTTTGACTGATAACAGGAAGTAAAATGACCGCCCTCACCCCCGCCCAGGCCGAATTCCTCCGCTCCATCGACACGCCGACCGTATGCAACCTGATTGAAATGGTGGCGCCGGAACGGCGCGGCTTCGGCTACACGGTGAAGCACCTGCATTGCCCGTTCCCGAACCTGCCGCCGATGGTCGGCTTCGCGAAGACCGTCACCATCAGGTCGAAGGATTCCTTTGGCCTGGGCGACGGCGGCTACATGCAGAAGCGGCTCGACTATCTCGACTACATCGCTCAAGCACCCAATCCGAGCATCGTGCTGATCGAGGACCTCGACGGCGAGCATATCGGCTACGGCGCGTTCTGGGGCGAAGTGCAGACCAACGTTCACAAGGCGCTCGGCTGTCTCGGCACGATCACGAACGGATCGGTGCGCGACATTCCGCAGGTGGCGGAAGGCTTCCAGATGCTGGCGGGCTCGATCTCGCCCTCGCATGCCTATGTGCATGTCGAGGAATACGGTGTTCCGGTGAACATTCACGGCATGGCGGCGGAGAGCGGCGATCTCATTCATGCCGACCAGCATGGCGCGGTGATCGTGCCGCTCGATCTCATCGACAGGATGAAGCCTGCCCTCGATGTCATTCTCGCCAAGGAAGCGAAGATCATCGCCACGGCGAAGGCGCCGGGTGCTTCGGTCGAATCGATCAAGGCGGCGATGAAGTAATCAGAACCAGAGCGCCCGCACACCCGCTGCGGCCAGCATGCCGATGGCCATGGCAAAATAATCGCGCCGCCAGAGATACATGACGGTTCCACCCGCTAGGATCGCGACGGCGGCGGGCACGCCCTCCCGCACGATGATCGGCGCGATGGTGGCGACGATGACCGCACCCGGCGAGGCTTCGAGGATTTTCCGTATCCTCGGCGTCAGCGGCACATGGCCCATCAGCCAGAAACCGCCCGCGCGCATCGGATAGGTCGCCGCCGCCATTGCAAGAATGGCCATGAGCACAAGCCAGTGCGGCTCACTCGTCATCGCTGAAGCCTCCGGCGATGCTGCCGACAGCCGCGCCGGCGACCACGTACCACCAGCCCGGAATGAAGTAATAGAACAGCAGCGAGACAGCCCCGGCCGTGAACCAGGGAACGATGTTCTTCGGTCCGCGCCATAACGGGATCAGCATGGCCGCAAAAAAAATCGGCATCACCAGATCAAGGCCGATGGCCTTTGGATTGGCGATCAGCGCGCCAAGAAAGTAGCCTGCGCTCACCGCGATCATCCACATCCAGAAAAACATCACGCTGCCGCCAAGCAGCACCGAGACGTCCCATCCGCCTTCGCGGTGATAACGCATGGACGCGATCCAGCTCGGGTCGGTCAGCACATGCAACAACGGATAGATCTGCCAAGCGGGAAGCGTGCCGAGCCACGGCCGCAGCGACGCGCCAAGGAGCAGCATCCGCGCATTCACCGTGCCCGCGATCACCGCGAGCGCCGCAATCGAGCTGAGGTTAAGCGTCTGCGGCCAAAGCTCCATCGCCACCATCTGCGAGGCACCCGCATAGACGAGCGCGTTCATCAGGAGGCAGTCGATGAAGGAAAATCCCTTCGCCGCCGTGGTGCTGCCCACCGCGACACCGAAGGCCATCATGCCCGGCGCAATCGGCAGGAGCATGCGGGCGCCGAGTGCGAGGCCATCCCTCGACCAGTAGGGCTTTTTGGCCCTTTTCTTCTTCTGCATGGATGAGATGGATTACCTGTACGATGCCGTAAAGTCCGGCGGGCCAGCGGCATAGCACATCGTTGCTGCCCGGCACCACGCAGCGTGCCTTCAAGTTGGGCTTGAGTTCGAGATCGTTTCCGCGGTGGGGGAAATCATGAGTGCCATTGGTCCATCCAGAAGGAAGCTTCTGAACTTCTTCGCGATCGCCGTGCTAGCGGTGGGCAGTCCGGCAATGGCGGGCGACAACATCGGCAAGGCCACGTCCATCGCGACGGCGGTGACTGGAAATTCCGATGGCGCGGCGCGCCCGCTCAAGAGCGGCGACCAGATTTTCCTCAACGAACAGATCGAGACCGACGACAAGGGCATCGGGCAGTTCGAATTCCTCGACCGCACAAAGCTCGCCATCGGCCCCGGTTCGATCGTGAAGATTGATGAGTTCGTTTTCGCGGGTGGCCGCAACGCTTCGGCGGTGACGGTCGAGCTTGGCAAGGGCGCCTTCCGCTTCATCAGCGGCAACAGCCAGAAGACTGCCTACAAGATCGTGACCCCAAGTGCGCTGGTCGGCGTGCGTGGCACCGCCTTCGATGTCTATGTCGCCGAGAATGGCGAGATGGCCGTCGCGATGATCAACGGCCAGGTTGAAGTCTGCCCGCGCGGAAGCGCCTGCCGGGTACACGGCATCGTCGGCCAATTTCTCCATCTGGCGCCGGGCGGCGTATTCACGCTCCGCCGCACATGGGACGGCACCTTCCTGCGCGGAGTGCCGTTCAACCGCGCGCTGCCGTTCATCGCGAACCAGAATATCCTGGCGCCCGGTTTCCGCTCGGCGCAGAACGTTGCCAACATCTATCTCGGCCTGATACCGGGACTGGGCAAAGGTCCGGGCATCATCCCGAATATCATTCCGGTGATCCCATCGGTTCCGAATCCGTTCCGGTAACCAACCGCCTTCACGATCCGTGAGCGCGGTTCCACAGGAATGCGAACACCCAGCCGAAGACAAACCCAACCGCCGCCGTCAACGCGACAAGTCCCACTGCGCGACCGATGCTGAAAGACTCAAGCACCAGGAAGGGCTTGATGAAATGCAGCCACAGCACGAAATCTATTACCGGCTGCGCCCAGCCCATCGCCACCAGCGCGGCCCAAGACAGGTGAAAAAGGCCAAGCACGGCCCCGAAGACCAGTCCTGCCTTGGTGCAATTGATTTTGCCCGACATGCTAAATCCTCCGCTGAACAGGTTTTCTAGACCTCGGCTAGCAGGAGACATTGATTCTCAGCAAAAAACGCCCGCCATAGGCGGGCGTTTTCAGCAATATGCGAAAAAACTCAAGCCTGCGGCTGCGGCTCCATCGGACCGGTGCCGCCGGGACGCGGGCGTGGCTTGCCGGCGGGCGGAACGGCCGAACCGCGCGGTGTCGTCGGCTCGGTGGCCGTCTCGCGCATCGGCGGCTTGCCCAGCAGCAAATCCTTGATCTCGTCGCCGGAGAGGGTCTCGTATTCGATCAGGCCCTTGGCGAGTTTTTCGAGGTCGGCGCGCTTTTCATCCAGAATCTTTCGCGCTTCGCCGAGACCGGATTCCACCAGACGGCGGACTTCCGAGTCGATCTTCTGCGAAGTCGCTTCCGATATGTTCTGCGTGCGCGACACCGAGTGGCCGAGAAAGACCTCTTCCTGGTTCTCGCCGTAAGAGACGGTGCCGAGTTCCTTCGAGAAGCCCCAGCGCGTCACCATCATGCGGGCGAGGCGGGTCGCCTGCTCGATGTCGGACTGCGCGCCGGACGTGACCTTGTCGTGGCCGAAGATCATTTCCTCGGCGATGCGCCCGCCCATCATGATGGCGAGGCGCGAGGTCATCTGCTCGTAAGACATCGAAAGTTTATCGCGCTCCGGCAGTTGCATGACCATGCCGAGCGCGCGACCGCGCGGAATGATCGTGGCCTTGTGCACGGGATCAGTCGCAGGAACGTTGAGCGCCACGATGGCATGGCCGCCTTCGTGATAGGCGGTGAGGAGTTTTTCCTCTTCCGTCATCACGAGCGAACGGCGTTCGGAGCCCATCATCACCTTGTCCTTGGCGTCCTCGAATTCAGCTTGCGTGACCATGCGCTTGTTGCGGCGCGCGGCCATGAGGGCGGCTTCGTTGATGAGGTTCGCGAGATCGGCGCCGGAGAAGCCGGGCGTGCCTCGTGCAATCGTCTTCAGGTTCACGTCGGGTGCGAGCGGCACCTTGCGGACGTGGACCTTGAGAATTTGTTCGCGGCCGGTGACGTCCGGGTTCGGCACCACGACCTGACGGTCGAAGCGGCCGGGACGCAGCAGCGCCGGATCGAGTACGTCAGGGCGGTTGGTGGCGGCGATGAGGATGATTCCCTCGTTCGCCTCGAAGCCATCCATTTCGACCAGCAACTGGTTCAGCGTCTGCTCACGCTCGTCGTTACCGCCGCCGAGACCGGCGCCGCGGTGGCGGCCGACCGCGTCGATTTCGTCGATGAAGATGATGCAGGGCGCATTTTTCTTCGCCTGCTCGAACATGTCACGGACACGCGAGGCGCCGACGCCGACGAACATTTCGACGAAGTCGGAACCGGAGATCGTGAAGAACGGCACGTTGGCTTCGCCCGCGACGGCGCGAGCGATCAGCGTCTTGCCGGTGCCGGGAGGGCCGACGAGCAACACGCCGCGAGGAATCTTGCCGCCGAGGCGCTGGAATTTTTGCGGATCGCGGAGAAACTCGACGATCTCTTCGAGGTCGGATTTGGCTTCATCGACACCGGCGACGTCGTCAAACGTGACGCGGCCATGCGCCTCGGTGAGCAACTTAGCGCGCGACTTGCCGAACCCCATCGCCTTGCCGCCCGCACCCTGCATCTGGCGCGACAGGAAGATCCACACGCCAATGAGCGCGATGAACGGCAGCCAAGAAACGAGCAGCGACACAAACCACGGCACATTGTCCGACTGCGGACGCGCGATGATGCTGACATTCTTGCCGTAAAGCCGCTGGACCAGGCTCGGATCGTTCGGCGCGTAGGTCTGGAAAGGACGGCCGTCCGAGAAGGTGCCGGAAATATCCGGACCCTGGATGACCACTTCGCGCACCTTGCCGTTATCAACCTCGGCCAGGAGCTGCGAGAAGCTGATGTCGTTGGTGACCGGGCGCGAACCGGGGTTCTGGAACAGCGAGAACAACGCAAGAAGCAACAGGACAATAATCACCCAGAGGGCGAAATTGCGTAGATTCGAGTTCATCGCTGACCCTTTAATCGAGGCGGTTGCCCGTCCCGTATGAGAAACCCGGCTTCAGACTTGTCCGGGTATGTACCCGACTAGCGTTAAAATAGGGCGCATGGGTGTCATTGCCAAGGGAAGCGGGCGCTAGAACGGCCAGATTCAACCCCGATGGCGCACTGTTTACTCTTTGGGCAGGCGGCTGGAGCGCGTCGGTGCCCGTTCGACCGCCAGCTTCCCCCGGTCGAGGCCTAATGCCGCGCCGGCCAGCGTGCGCTTCAGCGGTTTGTTCGTGGCATTCGCTTCCCGAAGCGCGGAATGCAGGGATTCCAGCTTGGCCAGTTCCACCGGGCCTTCGTCGCCGGCCTGGCCGATGGCGCGGCCCAGGAGCCGGAGCGAGATTTCATCGGGCAACCCGAACAGGGTGGAAGCGGCGATTTCGGTCCTACCGCCGGAAACCATACCGATCAATTTCCGCTGGGCGTCGTCCACCGCCGCTTCAATCGCGGCATCGGCGCGGGCAAGCCTTCGCGTGACCCCGGCAATGCGCGCCGGATCGATCCCTTCCTGCGCGAGCGCGCCGGACAACTCGCGCAGCCGCACCCGGGTGAAGCGCGGATCACGGTTTGAGCCGTCCTCGGCATAGCCGATGCCGGCGGCTTCCATGGTCGCGATCAGCCGGGCCTTCGGAAGATCGAGCAACGGACGGAGCAGGAGGATACCATCGCGGTTCGACCGCGCGCGGATCCCCGCCAGCCCGGAAAGCCCGGACCCGCGTGCAAGCCGCATCAGGAATGTCTCGCTTTGGTCGTCGCGCGTATGGGCGGTGACGATCGCTTCGATATTTTCTGTTTTCGCAAGACCGCAGAGCAGCGCATAACGCGCCTCGCGCGCGGCTTCCTGGATTCCGGTGGGAGGCTTTTCGCCGGTCCAGCGCAGAACATGATGCGGAACGCCGAGCTTGTGTGAAAAAGCAGCGGCGAGTGCCGCTTCTTCCTTTGCTTCCGGACGCAAGCCGTGATCGACCGTGGCCGCGATCAATTCGCCGCCATGGTTCTCCCGCCAGCGATGCGCGAGCAGTAGCAGCGCCATGGAATCCGGTCCGCCGGAAACCGCGATCAAAATCTTTTTGAATTCTGCAAAACCGGAAAACAGAGAAACAAGCTCGTGATCGGCCACCGGAGCCCGATCGCGATCAGCAGCGAGCACGCTTCTGTTCCTGCTCGACCGCGCGCTTCACGTTGGCGGATGCTTTTGGATATTTCGTCAGCACCGCGCCAAGCGAAGCGCAAGCGGCTTCCTGCTTGCCGAGCGCCGACAGCGACTGGCCAAGACGCAGCAAACCGTCCGGCGCCTTCGTGCTGTTCGGATACTTGTTGTAGTGATCGAGGAACGTCTCGGCGGCGTCGTTGTATTGCTGGCGCTGATACTGCGCCTCGCCGAGCCAGTATTGCGCTTCCGGCACCATGCGGTCGCCCGGATGATTGGCGAGATAGGTGCGGAAGGCCTGATCGGCCAAATCGTAATCGCGCCGCTGCATCGCGCCGACCGCGAGATCGTATTCGTCCTTGGCGCTGCCCGAAGGCGCCAGCACCGCCTGTTGCCCGACCGGACCCTGCGGCGGAATTCCGCGCGGTCCCGGGGGAGGGCCCTGCTGAAAATCGCCCGAGCGCGTATTGCCGAGATCCATCGGTGCGCCCGGCTGGCGGCGAACGGGCGGCTCACTGCCTGGAGTCATGATCACCGGTCCCGGACCGTCGCCCCTGCCCTGCAGGGTGCCGAGCGGGCGCGGTGCTCCGGGTGCATTCGGCGAAGCGTTCGGATCGAACACGTCGCCGCGGCGTCCGGCCTGCGGAGGCGGCAAGTCATCGGCAATCGGCGGAAAATTCTGCGGCGCGGATGCGACCGGCGGCAACGGGCGCTGCGGTTGCGGCTGCGCGACCGGCGGCACGGCACCCTGTTGTCCGCGCGGCCCGGCGCCCGCGGGCGGGCGGCCCTGATTGAGTTCCTGGAAACGGAATTCACTATCCTGCAACGCGCGCTTTAATTGCTGCTCAAGCTGCTGGTTCTTGTATTGCAATTCCTCGATCTGGCCGGTGAGCGAGCGAAGCTGCGCCTCAAGCCGGCCGATGCGTCCGGAAACATCGTCACCGCCGCCACCGCCCGGCTGTCCGAACAGCTGGGCGTTCGCGGACGAAGCCGCCACGCAGATCGCAAGCGCGGCGAATGCATTCAGCAATAATTTTGTCGATACGGGTTTCATCGTCTCGATCGGAAAATTCTCACGCGACTTTAGCGCGCGCGGACCCAATGAGAAAGCGGCTTGAGTGCGTCCAAAATTGGGCCGCCGGAGTTTCAGCCGGCGGCACCGCCATTTAGCCTTGCGCGCCGCCGCTCAGGATCGTCACGGAACGGCGGTTCTGCGACCAGCAGGAGATGTCGTTGCAGACCGCGACCGGCCGCTCCTTGCCGTAGGAGATCGTGCGCATGCGCGAAGACTCCACGCCGCGCGCGACCAGATAGTCGCGCATGGTCTGCGCGCGGCGGGCACCCAGCGCGATGTTGTATTCGCGCGTGCCGCGCTCGTCGGCATGGCCTTCCACGGTGAACGCATAACGGTTGTAGTTGTTCAGCCACTGCGCCTGCTTATCGAGCGTGGCGCGGGCCTGCTGCGTCAGTTCCGACGAATCCGTCTCGAAGAACACGCGGTCGCCAACGTTGACGACGAAATCCTGTGCGCTGCCCGGCGTGGCCGCGGCACCGATGCCGGCCTGGTCGCCAGGATTCGGCTGCTGAGCACAGGCGCCCGCCAAAAGGACCGCGCCAAGCAGTACGGCCAGTCGCGCGCCGCAAGCGATCTGCTTAACCTGATTCATCTCGAACTCCCTTCACCCACCGGCGAACATCCCCCCATGTAACAGCCGGCTGGTTAAGCGAATATTCCGTCAACCTTGATGAAAGGTTGGCGAAGTCTCGCAAAATGAATGTTTCACATGGGCCGGCTTCGGTTCCGGCCAGCGTGGTTAGCAAAGTATGAATCGGAGGGTGGGTTCCGTCTACGGCCATATGATGGCCGGGCGTCGAGAGAAACATCTCAATTCCCTCCCCAGAAGGGGAGGGTCAGGGAGGGAGTCGAAACGTCAAGACGATTGCGCGCGGGAATGACCCCCACCCGGTTTGCTTCGCAAACCGGCCTTCCCTTTCCGGGGGAGGTAGAGTTTTTTCAGGTCAGCAGCGGCGACCAGGCTGGATCGGACGCATAATTCGGTGTTGGAACGCGCTGCTCGTTGTAGCCGGTGAGGTCCACCGTGAAGAGCTGCGGACCGGCATTGCCGCCCGGGTCGCGGAAGAACATCAGCACCCGGCCGTTCGGTGCCCAGGTCGGTCCCTCATTATGGAATCCTTCCGTGAGGATCCGCTCGCCGGAACCGTCGGTGCGCATGACGCCGATGGAGAAGCTGCCGCCGCCCTGCTTGGTGAAGGCGATGATGTCGCCGCGTGGCGACCAGACCGGTGTGGAATAACTGCCGCCGCCGAATGAGATTCGCTTCGCGCCGCCGCCGTCCGCTCCCATCACATAGATTTGCTGCGAGCCCCCGCGATCGGATTCAAACGCAATGAACCGGCTGTCCGGCGAGAACGAGGGCGCCGTGCTGATCGCAGGCGCATCGGTGAGGCGCGTGGTCCGGCGCGTGCGCAGGTCCATGACAAAAATATTCGAGTTGGCACCCTGCTGCAGGCTCATCACCACACGCTGTCCGTCCGGCGAAAAGCGGGGCGAGAAACTCATGCCGGGAAAATCGCCGATCGTTTCGCGCTGCGCCGGATTCTCGAGGTTGAGCAGCACCACGCGCGGATTGTCCCGGCCGTAGGACATGTAGGCGACTTCCTGATTGGTCGGGCTGAAGCGCGGCGTCAGCACGAGATCTTCGCCGCGCGTGAGATAGCGGATGTTGGCGCCGTCCTGATCCATCATCGCGAGCCGTTTCACGCGTTTGTCCTTGGGACCGGACTCATCGATGAACACGATACGGGTGTTGAAGTATCCCTTCTCGCCGGTGAGGCGCTCATAAATCTGGTCCGCGATCATGTGCGCGACGCGACGCCAGGCGTCAGGCTGCGCCACGAATTGCGAGCTTGCGAACTGCTGGCCCGCGAACACGTCCCACAGGCGGAACTCCGTGCGCAGACGCCCGTCCGGCTGGCGCGTGACCCGGCCGGTGACCAATCCTTGCGCGTTGATCACGCGCCAGTCCTGAAAGCGCGGATTCACGTCGAAATTCTGGATACGTTCGATAAAGGCACCGGGATCAATCGGCGCGAACAGGCCAGAGCGGCGGAGATTATTCGTGATGACGGAAGAGATGCTGCGGCCGGCATCGCCGTCGCCGCCACCGCCCATGAAATCCGTAATGGCGATCGGCACCGGCTGGATCGTGCCTTGCGTAATGTCGAGCTTGAGCACGGCCTGTGCGGGCACGGCCCGGCCGATCACAGCGGCCGCGGTCACCCCGGCGGCACCCTGCAACAGCCGTCGGCGCGAAAAGGGCTCACGCGCAAACGCATCCGGAAGCATGATTTTTTTCATCGGGGATCTCAAAATTTTTAAATGGCTCAGCCGCCGCGAAACATGTCTCTCGGGTCGAAGGTAACTTCCACGTCCTTCCAAACCTCATATTTGGCCGCCGGTAAAGTATAGGGCGCGCAACGGCGGACGGCGCGCATCGCGCTTTCCGCCGCCACCTGAAAATACGGGCTGCTGCCGCGATTGATCAGCGTGGGCTCGGCCGACAGCGACCCGTCCGTCCTGAACTGAATGCGCACCCGCACAACGAGTTCCTGCGCATTTTCGGCGCCCACGGGCGGGTTCCAGCAAGCCTGAATCTGCGCCCGCAGGGCGTCGATCTCGCTTTGCGTCAGCCGCGGGGAATTTCCGCTGCTGACGCCAAGCGATTGCGAGCGCGATACCTGCTCCGCCGACGACTGCTGACGTTGCGGCTCTCGTTTATCCAGGAGTGCCGCGATCTGGTCCGGGTTGAAATTGCGCTGCTTGACCGGCGGCGCCTTCGGCTTTTCGGCGACCTTCGGCTGCTCTTTTTTCGGCGGCGTCTTCTTCGTGTCTTTCGCCTGCTCCAGCGCGTCGTCCTTCACAATTAGATCCTTGATCGGATCGGATTTCGGCTCCTCTTTCTTCGCTTCCTTCTTCATTTCTTCCGAAGGCTGCGGCGGAGCGGCCGGTTTGATCTCCGGTTTCTTCTCGGCCTTCTTCTCGACTTCCGGCTGCTGCTTCGGCTGTTCGACTTTTTCCGCAGCCGGTTTGATCTCTTCGGGCTTCGGCGCTTTCAGGGAGCCTTGCCGCGTGCGGGTGATTTCATCCAGCGGGACGAGATCGACCGGCATCGCCTCGGTCAGCGGCGCTTCGAGCGGGTTCGGGGCAAATGTCAGCAGTCCCCAGCCGAGAACGACGGCATGGGCCACACTGGACACCGCCATCCCGCTGCGCACGTTAGCTTCCTTGTTCGACTTCGGTGACAAGCGCCACCCGTCTGTAACCGGCTGCCGACAAACGTCCCATCACGCGCATCACCGTACCGTAATCGACCTTCTTGTCGCCGCGCACATAGATGCGTTCTTCAAATCCGCTCTTGGCGATGGCTTTGAGCTTGGGGACCAGCTCGTCCATCTTGATCTCGGTATTCTGGAGGAAAACCTGGCCCTTGTCGTTGACGGATAATGTGAGCGGCTCCTTCGGCTGCTCCATGGATTTCGCCTGGCTTTCCGGCAGGTCGATCGGTACGCCGACTGTGAGCAGCGGTGCCGCCACCATGAAGATGATGAGCAGCACGAGCATCACGTCCACCATCGGTGTAACGTTGATCTCGCTCATCACGCTGGCGCGCTGGCGGCGTCCCCGGCGCCCGCCTATGGGGGATCCTGCTCCCACGAACTACCTCACATCTTCTCGTCAACTTGGCGCGAAAGGATCGCCGAAAACTCGTCCGCGAAGCCCTCCATCCGGGAGGCCGTGCGGTTCACCTGCGAAATGAACTTATTGTAGAAAATCGTCGCCGGTATGGCGGCCACAAGCCCGATTGCGGTGGCAAACAGGGCTTCCGCGATGCCGGGCGCCACCACGGCGAGGCTCGTATTCTTGGAGGCCGCAATCGACTGGAAGCTCGTCATGATGCCCCAGACGGTGCCGAAGAGGCCGATGAACGGTCCGGCCGAGCCGACGGTGGCGAGCACGAGCAGCTTGCTCTCCAGCCGTTCCACTTCGCGGGAGATCGTGACGTCCATCACCTTGTCGATGCGCTGGGTCAGCCCCTGCAGGGAGCGGGCACCGCTCTCATAGGTGCGCTTCCACTCGCGCATCGCAGCGACGAAGAGTGCCGCCATCGAATTGTTCGGTCGCGTGGAGAGATTCCGGTAAAGTTCCTCGAGGCTCTGGCCCGACCAGAACACCTGTTCGAACTTGTCCATCTGCCGTTTGGTGCGGGCAAACAGAATGGTCTTGTCGATCACGATGGCCCACACCCAGATGGACGCGGCCATCAGGCCGATCATCACGGCCTTCACGACCAAGTGGGCCTGCCAGAACAGGCCCCAGAGGGAGATGTCCAGGGCTGGCGTTACGACTTCAGGATTCATCCGGCGATACCTCGGCTTATTCGGCGATTGCGATTCACAAATGCGGAGCGGGAGGCAATGGCTGGCCTTCAGCTAGCTTGGCGTTTTGCCGATCGCCGGCCCGGCCCAGATCGGGACTGAATCTGTCCAAACTGGGGCTGGGTCACCGCTTTTCGGTCAAGCAAGCGCCCCTCGTCCTTAACGATTGGTTAGCACGGCGGGTAAAATGCCCGCGACTTAAGTTTCGCTCAGGTTTCGCGCTCGGTTTCGCCCATGGCCTGCCGCAGGCCGGCGGGGATGCGTTGCGGCTTCCCATCACAGACAAAAGCGATGCGGACTTCGGCCTCCACGAGCACCTCCCCGCCCCGCATGACGGTCTGTTTCAGCAGGATCGAGGCGCCGCCGATCTCGCCCGGGCGGGTCACGACCTCGATCACCTCGTCGATGCGGGCGGGACGCCGGAAGTCGAGCTTCATGGAGCGGACGACGAAGGCAAAGCCCGGCTGCTCCGCCGCCGTCTGCTCGAACAAGGTGCCCTGCTGGATGCCAAGCAGCCGGATGAAATCCGAGCGGCCGCGTTCCATGAAGCGCAGGTAGCTCGCGTGATAGACGACGCCGGAGAAGTCGGTGTCCTCATAGTAGATGCGAATTGGCAGGCGATGACTGCCCTCCACGATCTGACCGGAGAGATGGATCCAGCCTTCTTCACTGGCGCGCATTGATTTCTTCTTCACTGATGCTGCGTGGCAATTTCTTCATGGCTTCCATTTTTTCACCTCCCCCTGCAAGGGGGAGGTCGATGCGAAGCATCGGGAGGGGGTCCTCCTTGACCGCGTTATTGACCCCCACCCTACCCTCCCCCCTTTCAGGGGGAGGGATAAAAGGATCAATCGTCCTGCTCCTGATCGAACAGCGGCATCTGGTTAGCCTCGCGCGCAGGCTCGGCAATGCCAAGATGGCGGAAAGCATGCGCGGTGAGCACGCGCCCGCGCGGCGTGCGCTGAAGAAATCCCTGCTGCACGAGATAGGGCTCGATGATTTCCTCGATCGCGTCGCGCGGCTCGGACAGTGCCGCGGCGATGGTTTCGACACCGACCGGGCCGCCGGCATAGTTTTTCGCAATCACCGTCAGATACCGGCGGTCCATCTGGTCGAGGCCGCCCGCATCCACTTCGAGCTGGAGCAGCGCGCGGTCGGCGATCTTGTCGTCGATCCTGTCCTGGCCGCCGACCGTCGCGAAATCCCGCACGCGGCGGAGCAGGCGTCCGGCCACGCGCGGCGTGCCGCGCGCACGGCGGGCGATCTCCCTTGCACCGTCCTGACCGATGCCGATGCCGAGCACGCGGGCAGCACGGGTTACGATCGTCGTCAGTTCTTCCGGCGTGTAGAAGCCGAGCCGCACCGGAATCCCAAATCTTTCCCGTAAAGGCGTCGTGAGCAGGCCCGAGCGCGTGGTGGCGCCGACCAGCGTGAAGCGCGCGAGATCGATCTTGACCGAGCGCGCGGCCGGACCTTCGCCGATGATGAGATCGAGTTGATAGTCCTCCATCGCCGGATAGAGGATTTCCTCGATGGCGGGATTGAGCCGGTGAATCTCGTCGATGAAGAGAACATCGCGGTCTTCGAGATTGGTCAGCAGCGCCGCAAGGTCGCCCGCCTTCGCGATCACAGGACCGGACGTGGCGCGGAAGTTGACGCCCAATTCGCGCGCCACGATCTGCGCCAACGTGGTCTTGCCCAGCCCGGGCGGGCCGACCAGCAACACATGATCGAGCGCCTCCTTGCGCCCGCGCGCGGCGTCGATGAAGACCTTGAGATTGGCGCAGGCCTGTTTTTGTCCGATGAATTCGGAAAGATTTTGCGGGCGCAGATGGATGTCCGCCGCGTCCTCTTCGCGTGTCTCCGCTGCGATGAGACGCGGATTTGCCATCAGCCCCTGTTCGCTCCGCCCTGTTCGAACATGCCGAGCATGTTCGCCGTGCTCGCGCATATGACGCCGCCCGCCGCCATGACGATCGGCAGCGCCGATGTCAGCCCGGAAAACCAGCCCATCATGCCCAGCCCGATCACGCCGGTGGTGACCGCGGAAGCCAGCATGGCGATCCCCATATTCACACCCGATGGCAGCATCAAAATGATCAGCACCGCCGCCGCCGCGAATGCGAGCGCGATGATCAACGCGAGCATCATGAATGTATTGAAGTCGCCCGCATTCTGATCGAAGCCGGGAATGAGAAACGCGCCCTCGAGCGCCGCACGATACCCGAACAGCGAGAACACCGTTCCCATCACGACATAAATAACAATAATCGAGGCTGCCAAAATCATCTTGCGAGCTCCTTCAATGCAAACCGGATGAGAATCTCCGTCGTCGCGCCCTCGCCTGCCTGCCGCACGGCGGCGGCAATCGCGGTACTTGCCTGAATCTCACCATAGCCGAGATGCACGAGGGCGGACACCGCATCGGAGACAGGCTGCGGCGCGCGCCGGTCGCCCAGCTCGCCCTGCAGTTTCACCACCGCCGGATCGACACTGGCGAATGCCGGCGCCTTATCTTTCAGCTCGGTGACAATGCGCTGGGCGAGTTTCGGGCCGACGCCTGGCGTGCGTGCCACGGCGCTCTTGTCGCCGAGCGCGATGGCGTTTGCGAGTTCCGATACTCGCAATGTCGAAAGCACGGCGAGCGCAACTTTCGCGCCTACGCTCTGCACGTTCGTGAGCAGCTTGAACCATTCGCGCTCCGCCTCGGTGGCAAAACCGAACAGCCTGATCTGATCTTCCCGCACCCAGGTTTCGATGGACAGCATCGTCGCCTCGCCTGCGGGAGGCAGCGACTGCAGCGTGCGGGCGGAGCAATGCACAAGATAGCCGACGCCGTGGACGTCGAGGATCAAGGAATCTTCGTTGTAGGTATCGATCACGCCGCTGAGCTTGCCGATCACCGTTGAACTCCGATCTGGCATGGACGCTTTCTCATCCCTCCCCCTGCAAGGGGGAGTGTGGCGCGTGCAACGCGCCGGGTGGGGGTCGGGCCAGCGCTGGATAACCCCACCCCGGCTTCGCTTCGCTCAGCCGACCCTCCCCTTTCAGGGGAGGGATAAGAAAAAACATCCATCATCCGCCTCCGGCAGCGATCCGCAGCAGCGGCGAGCTGCGATGATGCGCGTGGGTGATGGCGATCGCCAGCGCGTCGCAGGCATCTTCGGATTGCGGATCGGCTTTCGGCAACAGCACGCTGACCATGACCCGCACCTGCGCCTTCTCGGCGCGTCCGGCACCCACGACGGATTTCTTCACGAGGTTCGGCGCGTATTCGGCGACGACCAATCCCGACTGCGCGGGAACGAGCAGCGCGATCCCGCGCGCCTGTCCGAGCTTCAACGCGCCCCGCGCATCGGCGTTGACGAAGGTTTCCTCGACCGCTGCCTCTTCCGGCAGATAGCGCGCGACCACCGCCCGCAGTCCGGTGTGGATCGCGTTCAGGCGCCGGGCGATTTCTTCCTTGTCGCTGGTTTCCACCGACCCGCAGGCAATGAAGCTGAGCGCATTGCCTTCACTATCCACGATGCCCCAGCCGGTGCGGCGCAGGCCAGGGTCGATTCCGAGGATGCGAATCGGTCTGTTCATCTTGGCAAAATGGATACCGCCACCGGGCGAAGATGCCTATTGGGAACCGATATTTTCCCGATCATTCTCGCCGGGAAATACCTCTCCCCGCCTGTGCGGGGAGAGGTCGCGAGCGAAGCGAACGGGTGAGGTGGCGTAAGCCCCTCACCCCGACTCTCTCCCCGTAAACGGGGAGGGGGAGATTTAGGCGCTCAGTTTCGCCATCAGAGCGTCGGAAATCTCGAAGTTCGAATAGACGTTCTGCACGTCGTCATTGTCTTCGAGCGTTTCGATCAGCTTCAGGAGCTTCTCGCCGTTATCGTCGTCGACCGGCACCGTATTCTGCGGACGCCAGACCAGCCCCGCCTTGCGCGGTTCGCCGAATTTCGCTTCGAGCGTCTTGGAGACTTCGGCAAAGCTTTCCGGGGTCGTGATGATGTCGTGACCGGCGGATGTAGACGCCACATCCTCTGCACCGGCCTCGATCGCCGCTTCCAGCATCGCATCCGCGCTTGCCTTGGCGGCGTCGTACTGCACAAGCCCGATCTTGCTGAACATGAAGGAGACCGCACCCGTTTCCGCGAGCGCCCCGCCGCTCTTGGTGAAATTGGAGCGGACTTCGGAAGCGGTTCGGTTGCGGTTATCGGTCAAAGCCTCGACGATGATGGCAACACCGCCGGGACCGTAGCCCTCGTAACGGATCTCATCGTAGCTCTCCATGTCGCCGCCCTGCGATTTCTTGATCGCGCGCTCGATATTGTCCTTCGGCATGTTTTCCGCGCGCGCGGCCAGCACGGCGGCGCGCAGGCGCGGGTTCATCGCGGGATCGGGCATCCCCAGTTTCGCGGCGACGGTGATTTCGCGGCCGAGCTTGGAGAACAGCTTGGCACGGGCCGCATCGGCGCGGCCCTTCTTGTGCATGATGTTCTTGAATTGTGAATGGCCGGCCATCGGACTTCCCGCGCGCTCCTTGAAACGCGCGGGTTATACGGCGGAGACTCCCGGAAATAAAGTGCGGGTCAAGGTACCATCAGCATGGGCGATGGAACGTAGCTGTAGTTTTCCTTCCACTTCACCACATGGCCAATGCCCGGATAGGGGAAGTGATAGCCGACCATCTGGATGCGCTGTGACGCGAGCATATCGAAAACGCGCAGCCTCGTTTCAACCCCCTGCTTGCCGTCGGTGTCGTAGGTAAAGGCGGCGCGTGGGATTCTCATCGAAACAATGTGGTGATGCGCTATGTCGCCGAGATTGCAGAGGGTTTTTCCTTGCGACGTGATCATGAAAATCGTGTGGCCGACCGTGTGCCCTGGCGCCGCCATCGCCTGCACGCCGGGGAGGATTTCCTGAGCATCCTTGATGAACACCATGCGGTCCCGGTTCGGCAGCAGGTTTTTGCGGACGCCGCCGACCATCGTCTTCATCATATCGTCGGCGGCTTTGCTCTCGTCGGTCCAAAAATCGAAGTCGAGCTGGCTCATATAGATCTGCGCGTTTGGAAAATTCCGCTCGCCAGCATCGTTCATGATGCCCCAGCAATGATCAGGATGCGCGTGTGTCAGAACGATCGCATCGACATCCTTCGGATCGATACCGGCCGCCTTGAGATTGGAAAGCAGGCGTCCGCTCTTGTCGCCGAAGGTTTTTGCACTGCCCGTGCCGGTGTCGAACAACGCCACACGGTCGCCCGTGTTGATCACAAGTGCGTTCTGCTCCAGCTGCAGGCTGTCGGTTGGCAGAAAATTGTTATTCAGGCGCTTGATGAACTGGTCTTTCGTAACGCCGCTGAAAACGCCGTCGGCAGGAGCGCCGAGCGCAAGCGGCCCATCGGAGATCACCGTGGCTTCAAAAGAACCCAACTTGAACCGGTAGAACGCCGGTGCTTGCGTGTTTTGCATCGGCGCCTTTGCGAAGGAAGGCATGCCGCCATTAAGTGCGGCGGCGGTAACGATGGCGGAACCGCCTGTAAGCAGGGTGCGGCGGGAAAGCATGGCGAGACCTCCGAAGGGTTCGAACGCTATTGGTATCGGCTTGCGGAATTGTGACGCGAGTTCAATCCCAAAACAACGGCCGCGATTCTTCCAGCACGCCCCCGAGGCGAACGGCTGCGACGCGCGTGGCGAGACCTGTGTTGTCATCGAGTTCAACGGCAATACCCGACATGGTGGCAGGCCCATTCGACGCTTCAAAGCGCGCGGCCGGAAGTTTCGTCAGAAAACGCCGGATTGGCTCGTCCTTGGTCATGCCGATCACGCTGTCATAGTCGCCGCACATGCCGATGTCCGACATGAAAGCCGTGCCGCCGGACAGCACGCGATGATCCGAGGTGGGCGCATGCGTGTGCGTGCCGATGACCAGGCTGACACGTCCATCGAGATAATGACCCATGGATTGTTTCTCGCTCGTCGTTTCCGCGTGCATATCGACCAGGATCGCTTGGCAGCCCTGCATGAGCGGACAGGCCTCGATCTCGCGGTCCGCCGCCGCGAACGGATCGTCCATCGCGTCCATGAAGATGCGGCCAAGGAGATTGATGACAAGAACGCGCTGGCCGTTCTTCGCCTCGATGATTTTGGCGCCCTTGCCGGGACAGCCCGCCGGATAATTCAGCGGCCGGATCAGCGTCGGCACGCGCTCGATGAAGACGAGCGCCTCGCGCTGGTCCCAGGAATGATTGCCGAGGGTAATGACATCCGCGCCCGCGTCGGTCAGCTCTTCGTAGATTTCTTCCGTGATGCCGAAGCCGCCGGCGGAATTCTCGCCGTTGATGGCGACGAAATCGAGTTTCCAGTCGCGCCGCAGGTTGGGCAACCGGTCCACGATAATCCGCCGTCCCGAACGCCCTACAACGTCACCAAGAAACAACAAACGCATTCACCGCGCTCCGCGAAAATCGATCACCTCGCGCTCGGTTAGCACGAGATCGAGGCGCTCGTCGCGTTCGGTGACCGGAACATCGCCGGACTCCTGGAGCGAATAAGCAAGGCCGATCACGATCACGGGCTTTTTCGCGCGCGCGGCCTTGATGGTCATGTCGTAATAACCGGCGCCATAACCGAGCCGGTTGCCGCGCCGGTCGAAGGCCGAGAGTGGCGCCAAAAAAATGTCCGGAACGACTTGCGGCGAATTGGATCGCGGTTCGCGGATTCCCCATTGGCCGCGCTCGAACGAATCCCCAAAAGCCCATGCGCGCATGCTGAGCGGCTCCCCGCGTCCCGCAATGCGGGGAAGCGCGAGACTGGCGCCCGCTTCGGCGAACTTCTTCATCAGGGGCAGCGGACTGATCTCGCTCTTGATCGGCATGAAACCGGAAACGATCGTGCCGGGCTTCACGTCGACCGGCAGACCTCGCGTAGCGATCGCTTCAGCGGCGGCCGCGCGTATTTCCGGCGGCAACGCATCGCGCCGGGCGAGCGTGGCCTCGCGGAGTTTTGCTTTTTGTTCTGTGATCGCTTCGGAACCAGACATTCGCGGGAGCCAAATTGCCGTCATCCCGAGGAGCGAGCGAAGCGAGCCTCGAAGGAGGACGGCGCGGTCATCCTTCGAGGCTCGGCAGCTCCGCTGCCTCGCACCTCAGGATAAAGATAGGAAAGTGCGAAGCCACATTGGCCGTTAGAGACAACGATCCCGGGAAACCTACGAAGTAGGTGGGTGCCATATGCTCAAGCCCAGGGGCAAGAACAGGGACAGCTCCCGTTGAGATCGATAAGGCCCCGAGAATTAGGTCTCCTGACGAACCGCGCAGCCTCGCCCGTTCAATGTAGGCTTGCGGGGACTGGAACGCCAGCCGGCCTTTTCCGTCATCCCGGCCGAGCGGCGCATGAGCGTCGCGAGAGCCGGGATGACGTTAGCCGATGGCTACGCCGGAACTGCCGCGCCCGGAGAGACCCTGAGCGATCCTCTCGATGCGCTCGGCCGCACTTTCGATCACGTCGGCGAGCGCCCTCTCATTGGCGTCGATGCGCTCCACGGCCGCCTGACGCGCATCGTTCAGCCCTTCGATCTCCTGCTCGGCCGCGCGCAGGCGCCGGCGCACTTCGGACACTTCATCCGCGACCATGAGAGCGGCCATCACCGTGAGCCGCGTGTCGCCGATCTCGCCGAAGGAATCCCGCAGCCGCGCGATCCGCGCATCCAGTTCCTTGGATAGCCGGGTGAGATGTTCCTCCTGCCCGGCATCGCAAGCCATCCGGTAGACGCGGCCATTGATGGTGACGCTAACCTCGGACATCGGGGTTCCTATCTTTGGGGCATGATCTTTTCCGAAAACCGGTTCCCACTTTTCGGGATCATGCCCTTCCTACTTATCGTTGGTCGTGAGCACGGTCTTGATGGTTTCCATCGCCCGCTCCAGACGTTTGCCGACTTCCTGATTGGCGGATTCCAGATCCACCGAACGCGCGCGCACGCGGTCCAGCTCGTCCGCGAGCTTGGAACGGTCGCTGCCAAAGGCCTGCAACTGGGCCTCGAGCGCATCCCGGTGCCGGTCCTCGTCGCGCCGGCGGTTGACCGCAGCTTCCAGCGTATCGATCGCGGCGTTGAGCCGCCGTCGTGCCCGCTCGAGCGGCGATTCGTCCCCTGCTTGCCGCATGGCGAATCCTGAGAGCGTTGATCCGCCGCAGTAGAGACGCGCGCGGATAGCGCCGTCAATGCGCCCGCGGCGATTGACTCGGGGGTCTCGGGTGTTATCTGTGCGCCGCCTTCACTTTGGGTTCGGTCGCGCGAAGACGGCGGCGCGACTCATGATAGAGACCCGAATGTTCGTCGCCTCCCGCCGCCGCGAGATTTGAAGCATGGGCCGCGAAATTCACGACCGTATGGCCAATGCCATTCGCGCGCTTGCGATGGACGCGGTGGAAACCGCGAAGTCCGGGCACCCCGGCCTGCCCATGGGTGCCGCCGACATCGCCACGGTTCTATTCACAAGATTTTTGAAGTTCGACGCCTCCCAGCCCAATTGGCCGGACCGCGACCGCTTCGTCCTGTCCGCCGGCCATGGCTCGATGCTGCTCTATTCGCTCCTGTATCTCACCGGCTATGCCGACATGACGATCGAGGAGATCAAGAAGTTCCGGCAACTGGGCTCCAAGACCGCCGGTCATCCTGAATACGGTCATGCCTCCGGGATCGAGACCACCACCGGCCCGCTTGGACAGGGCATCGCCAATGCCGCCGGCATGGCGCTCGCCGAACGCATCATGGCGGCCAGCTTCGGCGACGATGTTGTCAGTCATTATACTTATACGCTCGTTTCCGACGGCGACCTGATGGAAGGCATCAGCCAGGAAGCGATTGCGTTCGCGGGACACCTGAAGCTCGCCAAGCTGATCGTGCTGTTCGACGACAACGGCATCACCATCGACGGCAAACTTTCCCTGGCCGACTCCACCGATCAAGTGATGCGCTTCAAGGCTTCCGGCTGGAATGCGACGCGCGTGGACGGTCACGATCCGGAAGCCATCGCCGCCGCCATCGAGGAAGCGAGGAAGTCCGATCGCCCGACCATGATCGCCTGCAAGACGCAGATCGGTTTCGGCGCCCCGACGAAGGTAAACAGCGCAAGCGCACACGGCTCGCCGCTGGGCGCGGAAGAGATCAAGGGCGCGCGCGAGAAGCTCGGCTGGCCGCACGCACCATTTGAAATTCCATCCGACATTTTGAGCGAATGGCGCAAGGCCGGTTCACGCGGCGCCGAAGCGCGCAAGGCGTGGGAAGGCTCGCTCGCCAAACTCGATGCAACGAAGCGCGCGGAATTCGAGCGCCGGATTTCCGGCAAGCTCGGCTCGGCTCTCGCAAATGCAGCGCGGAAGGTGAAGGAAGCCGCCGTCGCGAAGCCCGAAGACATCGCCACCCGCAAGGCGTCGGAACTTTCGCTCGAAACCTTGTGCGAGGCACTGCCGGAAATGATCGGCGGCTCCGCCGATCTCACCGGCTCCAACAACACGCGCACGAAATCGATGAAGGCGGTGGCCCCCGGCGATTATACCGGCCGCTTCGTACACTACGGCATTCGCGAGCACGGCATGGCCGCCGCGATGAACGGCATGTCGCTGCATGGCGGCGTGATCCCGTTCTCCGGCACGTTCCTGGTGTTCTCCGATTACTGCCGCCCGTCGCTGCGGCTTGCGGCGTTGATGGAACAGCGCGTCATTCACGTGATGACGCACGACTCCATCGGCGTCGGCGAAGATGGTCCGACGCACCAGCCGGTTGAACATCTGGCCGCGTTGCGCGCGATCCCGAATTTGAATCTGTTCCGCCCGGCGGACCTCACGGAAACGGTGGAGTGCTGGCAGGCGGCCCTTGAAAATTCCATGGGCCCGAGCGTGCTCGCCCTCACCCGCCAGAACCTGCCCACGGTCCGCAAGAAAATGGTCGAGGAAAATCTCTCCGCCAAGGGCGCCTATGAACTTTCGCCCGCGAGCGGCAAGGCCGAGGTGACGCTGTTCGGCTCCGGCTCCGAAATCTCGCTTTGCATGGAAGCGCAGGCCGAACTCGAAAAGCAGGGCATGCCCGCCCGCGTCGTATCGGTGCCCTGCATGGACCTGTTCCTGCAGCAGCCCGCCGCCTACCGGGCTTCGGTGATCGGCAGCGCGCCGGCCCGGGTGGCGGTCGAAGCCGCCATCCGCATGGGCTGGGACGAGATCATCGGTACCGACGGTGCCTTCATCGGCATGACCGGCTTCGGCGCCAGCGCGCCTTATAAGGACGCCTACAAGTATTTCGGTATCACCACGGAGGCGGTCGTTGCGGCCGCGCTTGAGCGTCTTGGCCGCGGGGCCGGTGTCAAGGCTGCACGCCGGTCATAGCTGCCAGACGCTGACATCTCCTCCGGACCCGTCTAAAAGAGCGACCGGAACGCTCGGTCGGAATGTTATGAGAATGGTCGATGGAAAAATAATGATGAAGTGTTTCCTCTGCCGCGGGGAAGCACAGATGGGACCGCATGTTTATAGAATCCGGAGTATTCCAGAATGGGGCGTCCTGATTTGCGACGATTGCCGGAAGGGTAACTGGGATGGAATCGTTCCGCAGAACCATCCTCATGTCGTTCCTCATTTCGAATCTAAAGGGATTTCCTTCAGCTACAACAAAGAGGGGTGGATCGCGTGGCCCCAAGGCTCGCTAATGCCAGGTGACTTCCCGGGTAGCGCGTCTAAAAGGAGAACAATAAAATGACTGTGCGAGTAGCGATCAACGGGTTCGGACGGATCGGGCGCAATATCCTGCGCGCCATCGTGGAATCCGGACGCAAGGATATTGAAGTCGTCTCCATCAACGATCTTGGTCCGGTCGAGACCAACGCGCATCTTCTCCGCTTCGATTCCGTGCATGGCCGCTTCCCGCAGGAAGTCATTGTAAAGGGCGACACGATCGATGTGGGCCGCGGACCGATCAAGGTGACCGCGATCAAGAATCCGGCCGAGCTTCCGCACAAGGAACTGAAAGTCGATATCGCGCTGGAATGCACGGGCATCTTCACCGCGAAGGATAAAGCCTCGGCGCATCTCACCGCCGGCGCCAAGCGCGTGCTGATCTCGGCACCCGGCGAGAATTCCGATCTCACGGTTGTCTATGGCGTGAACCACGACAAGCTGACCAAAGATCATGTGATCGTTTCGAATGCATCGTGCACGACGAACTGCCTGGCGCCCGTCGCGAAGGTCTTGAACGATGCCATTGGCATCGAAAAAGGTTTCATGACCACGATCCATGCCTACACCGGCGACCAGCCGACGCTCGACACGATGCACAAGGATTTGTATCGCGCGCGCGCGGCGGCACTCTCCATGATTCCGACTTCGACGGGTGCGGCGAAAGCCGTCGGCCTCGTGCTGCCGGAACTGAACGGCAAGCTCGATGGTGTCGCGATCCGCGTGCCGACGCCGAATGTGTCCGTGGTCGATTTCAAGTTCGTCGCCAAGCGAAAAACTGATAAAGATGAAGTGAACAACGCCATCCGCCGCGCGGCGGAGCAGCAGTTGAAGGGCATCCTCGGCTTCACCGACGCACCGAATGTCTCGATCGATTTCAATCACGACCCCCATTCGTCCATATTCCACATGGACCAGACCAAGGTGATGGACGGCACGCTGGTGCGTGTGATGTGCTGGTACGACAACGAATGGGGCTTCTCGAACCGCATGAGCGATACCGCGGTCGTGATGGGGAAGTTGGGATAATTTCTTGTCATGGCCGGGCTTGTCCCGGCCATCTCGTTTAGGAAGGCACTGCGCCCCTAAGCGGGATGCCCGCGACAGGCGTGCATGACGATGAGTGAAAGTCATGAGCTTTAAAACCCTCGACCAAGCGGACGTTAAAAACAAACGCGTCCTGATCCGCGTCGATCTGAACGTGCCGATGGAGAACGGCGAAGTCTCGGACGACACGCGTATCCGCGCCGCACTTCCTACCATTCGCGAAGTCGCGGAAAAGGGCGGCAAGGCGATCCTGCTGTCGCATTTCGGCCGCCCGAAGGGGCGCGACGAAACGCAGTCTCTCTCGGCATTGGTAAAGCCGCTCGCCGCCGCGCTGGGCAAGCCTGTGTCCTTCGCGCGCGATTGCATCGGCGCTGACGCCGAACAGGCCGTCGCCAAAATGCAAAACGGCGACGTGCTGTTGCTCGAGAACACACGTTTTCACAAAGGCGAGGAAAAGAACGAGGTGAATTTCGTGGCGGCACTCGCGAAGCTCGGCGATGTGTATGTCAACGACGCTTTCCCCACCGCGCATCGAGCGCACGCCTCCACGGAAGGAGTGGCACACAAGCTGCCGTCTTTTGCAGGCCGCTCGATGCAGAAGGAACTGGAAGCACTGACCCGCGTTTTGGAAAGCCCTGAGCGTCCGGTCGCGGCCATTGTCGGCGGCGCGAAGATTTCCACGAAGCTCGAACTCCTCGGCAATCTTCTGTCCAAGGTCAACTATCTGATTATTGGCGGCGCGATGGCGAACACGTTTCTGGCCGCGGAAGGAAATCGGGTCGGCAAGTCGCTCATGGAAAAGGACATGCTCGACATCGCGCGCGGGATTTCCAGCAAAGCAAAAACCAAGAACTGCAAAATCTTGCTGCCGGTGGATGTCGTGGTTGCCAAGGAATTCAAGGCGCATTCGCCATCGAAGGTGGTTTCGACGGACGCCGTCGGCGTGGACGACATGATCCTCGACATCGGCCCGAAAAGCATCGAGCACGTCATCGCGACCCTCGCCCGCGTCAAGACGCTGGTCTGGAACGGCCCCTTCGGCGCTTTCGAGATGGAGCCTTTCGACACCGGCACCGTTGAAGTCGCGGAAGCCGCCGCAGAATTGACCAAGGCCGGAAAACTCGTCTCGGTCGCAGGCGGCGGCGACACGGTGGCCGCACTGAACGCGGCCGGTGCGGCAAGCCGGTTTACCTATGTGTCCACAGCCGGCGGCGCCTTTCTGGAATGGCTGGAAGGAAAGCCCTTGCCCGGCGTCGAGGCTTTGCGGATAAAATGACCCTCGTCATTCCGGAAGCCGCGAAGCGGCTATCCGGAATCCATCATCCCCGCTAGACATCATCTGAAAACAGGGGTTATGGATTCCGGGCTCGCGGCTTCGCCGCGCCCCGGAATGACTCGGTCGTTTTTCAGGAGACCCGATGAACCTTGCGGAACTCAACAAAGTAGCCCGCGCGATGGTGACCCCGGGCAAGGGCATCCTCGCCGCCGACGAAAGCTCCGGCACCATCAAGAAGCGTTTCGACGCGATCAGCGTGGAATGCACGGAAGACAATCGCCGCGACTATCGCGAGCTGATGTTCCGCACCCATGAAGCGATGTCGAAATATATCTCTGGCGTGATCCTTTACGACGAAACCATCTGGCAGAAGGCGAAGGACGGCACGCCGCTGGTCGATGTCATCAAGAAAGCTGGCTCGATTCCGGGCATCAAGGTCGACGAAGGCACGAAGCCGCTGCCGAACTGCCCGGGCGAACTGATCACCGCTGGATTGGACAAGCTCGCCGACCGCCTCGTCAAATATTACGAGCAGGGTGCCCGCTTCGCGAAATGGCGCGCGGTGATCGACATCGCGCCGGGCATTCCGAGCTATGCCGCGATCCATACCAACGCGCACGCGCTCGCGCGTTACGCCGCACTCTGCCAGGCCGCGCAGATCGTGCCGATCGTGGAGCCGGAAGTGCTGATGGACGGCGACCACGACATCGACCGCTGTTACGAGGTCACCGAATTCGTGCTGAAGGAAACTTTCCAGCAGCTCTATTATCAAAAGGTTTCGCTCGAAGGCATCGTGCTGAAACCGAACATGGCGGTCTCCGGCAAGAAGAGCGCGAAGAAAGCGTCCGTGCAGGAAGTCGCCGAGAAGACCGTAAAGCTACTGAAGAATTGCGTGCCGGGCGCGGTGCCGGGCATCGCGTTCCTGTCCGGCGGCCAATCGGATGAAGAAGCCACCGCTCATCTCGATGCGATGAACAAGATCGGCGGCCTGCCCTGGAACCTCACCTTCTCATACGGCCGCGCACTTCAGGCGGCGCCGCAGAAGGCATGGTCCGGCAAGGGCGAGAATGTCGCGAGCGCCCAGCGCGCGTTCCTGCACCGGGCGCATATGAACGGACTCGCCTCCATGGGCCAGTGGAAATCGGACCTCGAAAAGAAGGCGGCCTAACTGTCATTCCGGCCGAGGCGGCCTTCCCGGAGCCGAGCGCGGAATCCATAACCCCAGCTTCCAGCATTTTGCATTGGGGATATGGATTCCGGGCTCGCGCTGTGCGCGCCCCGGAATGCCAACAAATATTTTTGATTGACCTAACGCACTGCCATGCGGCCTATGGGATTTCGCGCGGGCGCCATGCCGCGGATTTGCCGCCATCCCGCGCCATCGGTTTGTCATGGATCGTCGCAAGAGCGAGCGGGAAAAGGTGAGGCCTCGTTTCATCCTCATCACGCCGGTGATCGAGGAAGCGGCAAAATTTCTGCCGCAGCTTTCCTCCGCCTGTTCCTCCACCGATGTCGCCGCCGTGATTTTGCGGCTCGCCGGCGACGATGCCGATCTGATCGCTGCCGCCGAGGACTCCGAACTGGTGGCGCGCGCAAAGCTGCTGTTGCCGGAAGCGCAGAAAAACGGGGCGACCTTGCTGCTCGAAGGCTTTGCCCATCTCGTGGACGATGCCGGAGCCGACGGCACGCACATGACCGACGCGGCGGCGGTCCAGTCCATGCGCGCCTCGCTGAAGGAACGCATCGTGGGTGCAGGCCGGCTTGCAAGCCGGCACGAGGCGATGGTCGCAGGCGAAGGTGGCGCCGACTATGTGATGTTCGGCGAGCCGGACGCGGATGGAAACCGTCCCGGGTTCGATGCCTTAACCGAGCGCGTCAGCTGGTGGGCCGAGCTGTTCCAGCTTCCCTGCATCGCCTATGCCGCGAACGGAAATGAAATCCCCGCGCTCGTCCGGGCGGGCGCCGACTTCGTCGCACTTGGCGAGGAACTGCTCTGGAACGCGGAGGATGATCCCGCGGACGTTCTCTCGAAATTGGCGATTCATCTAGATGCCGCCGAGACGGTGCAGTGATTGTGAAGTTTCCGTATGCCCTGGCGATCGTCGTTGCCCTGCTTTGCACGGGAACGGCGTCCGCACAGGAGAAAAAGTCGCCGGCGAAAGAGGCCGGAAAATCTTCCAGCCAGCCGGCTCCTTCGCTCGAGACCGCGATCAAGGCGCTTGCAAGCGGCGACAACCTCACGGCCTTTTCGGAAGCGACCAAGCTCGTCGAACAATCCAAAGACCCGCGTGCGATGACGATCCTCGCCGAACTTTATGCGCGCGGTCTTGGCGTGCCGCAGGACGACTACAGGGCGGCCGATTGGTATCGCCTTGCCGCCGCGCGCAACGAACGCAACGCGCTGTTCGGCCTGGCGCTGTTCAATCTCGAAGGCCGCGGCATGGACAAGAACCGCGACGAAGCGGCAAAGCTCTTCCGCCGCGCCGCCGAGATGCAGCATGCGGCATCGGCTTTTAATCTCGCGCTGCTGTACATTGAAGGACAGGTGCTGACGCAGGACAACGCCGCGGCCGCGCGCTGGCTGCTCGTCGCCGCCGAGCAGGACCTGCCGGACGCCCAGCACATGCTCGCGATTTTCTACAAGGAAGGCGAAGGCGTGAAACGCGATCCGGCCGAGGCGGTGCGCTGGCTCCAGCGCGCGGCGAAGCTCGACCATATCCCGGCGATGGTCGAACTCGGCATCGCGCTCTTCAACGGCACCGGCACGCAGAAGAACGAACCCGAAGCCGCCAAATGGTTCGAGCGCGCCGCCAAGATCGGCAATCCCGTGGGCGCCAACCGCTACGCTCGGGTGCTCGTCACGGGGCGCGGGACCGAAAAGAAAATCGTCGAAGGGTGCGCCTGGCATCTGCTTGCCCGCGCATCCGGCCTCTCGGATGTGCTGCTCGACACCGAATGCGCTCAATTGTCCGACAAGGACAAGACCGAGGCTTCCCGGCTGTTTGACGCACTGGTCGCCGAATTCACCAAGCCGCGCACCTGACGCCGCACTTGACGCCGCCCCTGCCCGGCTGGCACGAGAACCCGCATTGCCGCGCTCATTGAAGCGCGTCTGAGGAAATCCAATGAAGGTCAATGGCAACGAAATTCGTCCCGGCATGGTGATCGAATATCAGAACTCGCTCTGGATCGCCGTGAAATCGATGGCCGTGAAGCCGGGCAAGGGGCCGGCCTACAATCAGGTCGAACTGAAGAACCTGATCGACGGCCACAAGCTCAACAACCGCTTCGGCTCGGACGAGCGCGTCGAGCGCGCGCATCTGGAGCAGAAGGACTTTCAGTATCTCTATCGCGAGGGTACCAACCTCGTGTTCATGGATCTCGAAAGCTATGAGCAACGCGAGATCGCGGAAGATTTTGTCGGCGATCGCGCGGCTTTCCTGCAAGACGGCATGACCGTCACGCTCGAACTGCACGACGACAAGCCGATCGGCATCAAGTTGCCGGATTACGTGACGCTGAAGATCGTCGAAGCCGATGCCGTGGTGAAGGGGCAAACCGCCGCTTCGTCCTACAAGCCGGCGAAGCTTGAGAACGGCCTGCGCGTACTCGTGCCGCCGTTCGTTGGGTCGGGCGAAAGCATCGTCGTCGATACCAACGAAATCACCTACGTCCGCCGGGCGGAATGAACGATTAAACGTCCCTCCTCTTCAGGGGAGGGCACGCCGCGCGTCAGCGCGGCGGGGCGGGGCAAGAGCGAAGAGATATAGAATGAGCATTCCCCACCCGGCCTCGCTTCGCTCGGCCACCCTTCCCAAAAATGGGGAGGGATAAAAATCAATGATCCGCTCTCCAATCATCACGGTGATGGTGAACGCCGCCCGCAAGGCGGGCCGCGCATTGATCCGCGATTTCGGCGAAGTCGAGCAGTTGCAGGTTTCCCTGAAGGGTCCAGCGAATTTCGTTTCGGCCGCCGACAGGCGTTCGGAGGAAACCATCTATCAGGAACTCCTGAAGGCGCGTCCCGACTACGGCTTCCTGATGGAAGAGCGTGGTGCGGTCGAGGGCAAGGACACGTCGCATCAATGGGTCGTCGATCCGCTCGACGGCACGACAAATTTCCTGCACGGCATTCCGCTGTTCGCGATCTCGATCGGCTTGCTGAAAAACGCACAGCCGGTCGCGGGCCTCACCTTCAATCCCGTCACGGATGAAATGTTCGTCGCCGAGCGCGGCAAGGGTGCGTATCTGAACGAACGCCGCCTGCGCGTGGCGGCACGCCGCGATCTTTCCAATGCCGTCATCACTTGTGGTATTCCGCATCGCGGCCGCGGCGATCCGGAGCGCTTTCGCCGCGAACTTGCGGCGATGCAGGAAAAAGTCGCGGGCTTGCGCCGCACGGGTGCTGCAGCGCTCGATCTCGCGTGGGTAGCCGCGGGCCGTTTCGACGGATTCTGGGAACACGGTCTCTCGGCGTGGGACCTCGCCGCCGGCATCTGCATCCTGGGCGAGTCCGGTGGTTTCACCACCGACGACAAGGGCGGCGACACCATGCTCCTTTCCGGTTCGGTGGTGGCGGGTAACGAATTCGTTCATCGCGAAATGCTCGCGGTACTCAAGTCCGCCTGAAGCCCGCCACCTTTCTGCCGTTTGCTGCCGTCATTCCAATCGCTTCCGCCTGTGCCATAATCCGCCGGCGGACGCAGAACTTGGTATTGGACAAGCCAGCCGGGACAAGTTGATGGCGCGCGAAGCCGATCTTTATTTCAAAGTCTCATCGCCCCGGATTTTTTTGGTCCGGATGATTGTGTTTCTGGTCCTGTGCGCGCTGTTGGCGCTCCTGCTCTATCGCCAGATTTGGGCCGCGTTTCTCGCCAACCCCGCGCTCAACGGAATTATTCTAGGCGCACTGCTGGTCGGCATCGCCATGTCGGTACGCCAGGTGATGCGGCTCTTTCCCGAAGTGAAATGGGTCAACAATTTCCGCATCGCCGATCCGGGTCTCGCCCATAACCGCCCGCCGAAGCTGCTGGCGCCGATGGCGACGCTGCTCGGCGAACGCGCCGGCCGTATGTCGATCTCGCAAACGACGATGCGCGGGCTGCTGGAGTCCATCGGCACGCGTCTCGACGAAACGCGCGAGGTCGCGCGTTACCTCACCGGGCTTTTGGTTTTTCTCGGACTGCTTGGCACGTTCTGGGGCTTGCTGGAAACGGTCGGGTCCATTGGAAAAGTCGTGCAGTCGCTGGAAGTCGGTAACGACTCTGGCCGCGTTTTCGATGACCTGAAGAATGGATTGGCGGCGCCGCTCGGCGGCATGGGCATCGCGTTTTCGTCTTCGCTGTTTGGTCTCGCCGGTTCGTTGATCCTCGGCTTCCTCGATCTGCAAGCCGGCCAGGCGCAGAACCGCTTCTACACCGATCTCGAAGACTGGCTTTCCACTACCGTGCGCGATCTCGGCACCGGCAGCGAAGTCGCCATGGCGGGCGGGCCGGCGGTTCCGGCAAATCTGCTGGAGGAATTCTCCGCCGCCATCCAGCGTTTCGACCGTACGCTGAAAGCGGGAGCCGCAAGCCCGGTACCGGTCGCGGAGATCACGGCCGCCATCCAGCGGCTGGAGCAGATCGTCGCCGAGGCCGGCACGCCGCGCGCCACCAACGCGATGGTGCAGCTTGCCGAAAGCCTGCAGCAACTCGTGAATCACATGCGCACCGAGCAACAAATGCTGCGCGACTGGGTGGAGAACCAGGCCGACCAGCAAAACGAAATCCGCGGCCTGCTCGTGCGTCTCGCCAGTGTCGATGTAACGCCGGGGAGAATGTGAGCGATGGCGCTCGGGCGTACGCGCAGAGGCTACCGCGGAATCGATTACTGGCCCGGCTTTGTCGATGCGCTCTCGACGCTGCTGCTCGTTTTCGTCTTCCTCATTTCCGTTTTCATGATCGCGCAATTTTTTCTCAGTCAGGAACTGACCGGCAAGGACAACGCCCTTACCCGGCTGAATGCGCAGATCAGGCAACTCTCCGAATTGCTGGCGCTTGAGCGCTCAGGCTCGACCACGCTGGAAGATCAACTCGCCTCCTTGCGGGCGAGCCTGAAGAGTGCCGAAACCGAACGCGACCGCCTGCGTGGCGCCGCGGGCAGCGGCGCGGACTCAAAAGCGCTCGCCAGCGAACTCGAAGCCGAACGCAGTCTCAGCCAGCAGCAGATTTCGCAGATTGCGCTGCTGAACCAGCAGATCGCGGCGCTGCGCCGGCAGCTTGCGGCCATTGAAAGCGCGCTCGAAGTTTCCGAGAAACGCAACAAGGAAAGCCAGACCAAGCTCACGGAACTTGGCCAGCGGCTGAACGTGGCGCTCGCCCAGCGCGTGCAGGAACTGCAGCGCTACCGTTCGGAATTTTTCGGCCGGCTACGGGAAATTCTCGGCAACCGGCCCGAAATCCGGATCGTCGGCGACCGCTTCGTGTTCCAGTCGGAGGTCTTCTTCGATCGCGGCTCGGCGACGCTGCGTCCCGAAGCCCGCCCGGAACTCGACAAGGTGGCGAATGCCCTGCTCGATCTCGCCAACCGCGTGCCGAAGGACATTGCCTGGGTCATCCGCGTGGACGGCCACACCGATGTGCGGCCGATCTCCAGCGAGCGCTTTCCGTCCAACTGGGAGCTTTCCTCCAGCCGCGCGATCTCGGTGGTGCAGTACCTGATCGCGCGCGGCGTGAAACCGGAGAATCTCGTCGCCGCGGGCTTCGGCGAATTCCAGCCGATCGATCCTTCGGGGAGCGAAGAGGCCTACAGCCGCAACCGGCGCATTGAATTGAAGCTTACGGAGCGGTGAGCCCGTTCTTTTGCTGTCATGCCCCGCGCAAGCAAGCGGGGCATCCAGTAATCACGGCGTATTAATTTGAACGAGTCGTTTACTGGATCGTCCGCTTGCGCGGACGATGACAAGTATGGCTTACACCGCCACCGCGCCGAACTGCAATTCGGCGAGCCGCGCATAGAGGCCGCCGGAAGCGGCGAGGCTGGCATGCGTTCCTTCCTCTACAATGCGCCCCTGATCCATCACGAGGATCCGATCCGCGCCCAGCACGGTCGCGAGCCGATGGGCGATCACAAGCGAAGTACGCCCTTCCATGGAATGTTCGAGCGCCTGCTGCACGAGCGTCTCGCTCTCCGCATCAAGCGAGGACGTCGCCTCGTCGAGCAAGAGGATTTTCACGTCGCGCAGGATCGCCCGTGCGATGGCGATGCGCTGGCGCTGGCCGCCTGACAAAGTAACCCCGCGTTCGCCGATCATCGTGTCGTATTGTTCGGGCAGCCGGTGCGCGAATTCATCGACGCGGGCGAGCGCGCCCGCCCGCTCGATCTCGGCGTCCGTGGCACCGCTGCGCCCGAGCCGGATATTGTCACGGATGCTCGCGGCAAAGATCGTCACATCCTGCGGCACCAGCGCGATGCGCGCGCGCAGTTTCAACGGATCGGTTTGCCGGATGTCGATCCCGTCAATGCGGATGCGTCCCGACAGCGGATCGTAGAACCGGAGGATCAGGTGGAAGATCGTGCTCTTGCCGGCACCCGAAGGGCCAACGATGGCCACGCGCTCGCCGGGCTTGATGGCAAACGAAACGTTGTCCAGCACGCGGGCGTCAAGCCGGCTCGGATAGGCGAAAGACACGCCCTCAAAACCGATCGAGCCTTGCTCGGCTGCGGGAAACGAAACCGGATTCAAAGGGGCTGCGATCACCGGCTTCACATCGAGAATTTCCGCGAGACGCCCGGCGGCACCCGCCGCCTGCGTGATCTCGCCCCAAACCTGGCTGAGTTCGCCGAGGGCACCCGCCGCGAACACCGCGTAAAGCACGAACTGGCTGAGACGCCCGGCCGTCATCTCGCCCGCGAGCACGTCCTGCGCACCGGTCCACAGCACCGTCACGACGCTTGCAAATACGAGGAAGATCACCGTCGCCGTCAAAAACGACCGCGCCTTCAGCGAACTGCGTGCTGTCAAGAAGGACTGTTCCGCAGCGTCCCGGAAGCGGCTGCTGGCGCTGTTCTCCCCCGTGAAGGATTGCACCGTGCGGATCGCGCCGAGCGCCTCCACCGCATAGCCGGAAGCATCCGCGAGCGTATCCTGGGCCGCGCGCGAGCGGCGCGTCACCATGCGGCCGAAGGCAACCAGCGGCAGCACGATCAGCGGGATCACGATCAGCACCAGCGCCGAAAGGCGCGGGCTTGTGATGACCATCATCGCCACCGCGCCGACGAAAAGCACGAGGCTCCGTAGCGCGAGCGAAGCCGACGCGCCGAAGGCGGATTTGATCTGCGTCGTGTCGGCGGTGAGACGCGAGGCGATCTCGCCCGTTCTTTGGCTGTCGAAATACCCCGGCGAGAGCGTAACGAGATGGGCAAATACGGCCGCACGCAGATCGGCCACGACCCGCTCGCCAATCGTCATCACGAGGTAGTAGCGAAGGGCACTCGCCACCGCGAGCAGCCCCGCCACCGCCAGCATCACGCCAAAATAGCTGTCGATCAGGCCGGCATTTTCAGGCGCGAACCCGAAATCGATCATCCGCCGCACGGCCAGCGGGACGGTCAGCGTGGCACCGGCTGCGGCAATAAGCGCGGCCAGGGCCGCAAGGATGCGTCCGCGATAGCGCAGCACATAGGGCAAAAGCGAGAGCAACGGCTTCAGGCTCGCCCCGCCACGCCGGGCGGGCGTGGAGGCTTCTTTCGGCGATTTCGCTGGGTTGGCTTGAGTCAAAGTCCGGCCTCGGTTATGAAGCCCGCAAATCTAAAGGATCAACGAGCCATGAAGCCCGACATTCACCCCGACTACCACGAAATCAAGATCGTCATGACGGACGGCACCGAATACATGACGCGCTCGACCTACGGCAAGAAGGGCGACGTGATGAAGCTCGACATCGACCCCCGGGTGCATCCGGCCTGGACCGGCGGTCAGCAGCAGCTGATGGACCGCGGCGGCCGTCTCTCGCGCTTTCAGAAGAAGTTTGCCGGCATCATCAAGGAAGGCGGCGAAAAGCCCGCCGCAGCCGCACAGCCGACGGCCAAGGGCAAGAAGTAATCTTCCCCCTGAAAATAAAAAGCCCCGCAAACACGCGGGGCTTTTTTATGGAATTGAATTCTTTCGAGCCGCGGATCATGCCATCACCCTGAGGTGCGGGCGGCGATAGCCGCGAGCCTTGAAGGTGGGTGGCGGCCGTTCATCCTTCGAGGCTCGCCCTGCGGGCGAGCACCTCAGGTTGACGGATGATCGATCAGTAATTCAGCGGTCGCCGAACGCCGCGCGCAGCAATCCGATCTGGTGCTCAACCGGGTTGGCGCTTTCCTTCGCTGCGAGCGGCTTGTCTTTGTAGAGCATGCCGTCGAGACGCATGACCTTGTCGTGCAGCAATCTCGACTGTTCGATCAGCGCGCGCAGCCGGAACGGCAGCGCCTTCAGTGAATCCTCGTGCGGTGCATCGTAGGCCGAAAGTTTTACCTTGGTTTTTTCGGTGCGCGCCTGCTCGGCGCTGAGTTCACCTTCGTTCACCGCGCGCTGCAAGAGCAGCCACGAAGCGACCTGCATCAGCCGCGTGGTGAGGCGCATGGATTCGGTCGCGTAAGCCAGTGCTGACGAACGGGTGAGAGACTTGGCCTCGGTGCGGCCCGGGCCATCGAGATAGGCGGCAGTCGCTTCGACGAGCGCCATTCCTTCGCGGAAGAGCGTGCCGAAGGCCTCGCCGTTGGCCATACGCTCGGCAAGAACCACGGGATCGGCCTGGTTCTCGAACAAACCCGACATCTTCAACTCCACAAACGCGTACGATGCACTGCTTCCTGGTTACGCTTTGGCAAGATTGAAACGGTCTCGCCCCAAATGTCGAGTCCGCACGTGCGGCAACCTTACCCGCCAAATGTTGAAAAATGTCCCGCCTGCGGACGAAAAAAGAGCCGCCTGATTAAGGCGGCTCGAAGTTCTCACAGGGAGGCGTCAAACGAGTGGACAGGAGCCACTCAGAGTCCAAAAGCTGGACTGCCCCGATAATGATGAGGAAACCTTAATTGATGGTTAATCGGGTCGCGGCGGCGTCCCGGCGCTGGATTCGGGCGCTTTTTACAGGACGCGCAATTCAACTTTTGAAAACGCTGTCGGCGGCGTTTCGCGAGGCCTCTTTGCCGCGGATCGAGGCCTCCAGCCGCTCGATCTCAGCTTTCAGCGTGCCGATACGCTCCTTCAATTCCTCCACCGAGAGCATGGAAAGATCCTCGCCGATCTCGTACGCCTTCTTTTTCGGCCTTGCCAGATCCTCGTCCATCGCCTTCTCCATCGGTCCGGCGCAGGATACCGGAGGCCGCCCGCCGTTGTCATGGCAGGCGCAGGGTCGTAGGAACCGGCATCCGATCAGGAGCCTGTGAATGTCCGAATTCCCCAAGACCATGACCGCCATTGGGATCAAGGCCCCTGGCGGTCCTGAAGTGCTGGTGCCTGAAAGCCGCCCCGTCCCCACGCCCGGCCCGAACGACCTCCTGATCGCGGTGAAAGCCGCCGGCGTGAACCGTCCCGACGTCATGCAGCGCAAGGGGCATTACCCGCCGCCGCCCGGCGCGCCGGATATTCCCGGTCTTGAGATCGCGGGTATCGTCGTGGCAACCGGTTCGAATGTGAAGCGCTGGAAGGCGGGCCATGCCGTCTGCGCGCTCGTCGCCGGCGGCGGCTACGCCGAATTCGCGCTGGCGGACGAAGGCTCCGCCTTGCCCGTGCCGAAAGGAATGTCGTTCGTGGAAGCCGCCGCCCTGCCCGAGACGTTCATGACCGTCTGGCATAACGTCTTCGAGCGCGGCGGATTGAAATCCGGTGAGACGTTTCTGGTGCACGGCGGTACCAGCGGCATCGGCACCACCGCAATCATGCTGGCGAAGCAATTCGGCGCAAAAGTTTTCACGACGGCCGGCTCGCCGGAGAAATGCGAAGCGTGCCGCAAGCTCGGCGCGGATGTCGTGATCAACTACAAGGATCAGGATTTCGTCGAGGTTGTGAACGAAGCCACCGGCAAGAAAGGCATCGATTTGATCCTCGATATGGTGGGCGGCGATTATGTGGGCCGCAACATGGAAGCCGCCGCCGTTGAAGGACGCATTGTGCAGATCGCGACCCAGACCGGCGTGAAGGTCACCGTCAATCTTGCCCGCCTGATGATCAAGCGCCTGACCCATACCGGCTCCACCCTTCGCGCCCGCTCCGCCTCCGACAAGGCCGCGATCGCGCGCGCGGTCGAGGAGAAGGTCTGGCCGCTGCTGGTGGCCGGAACAATAAAGCCGGTCATCGATTCGACCTTCCCTTTGGCCAAGGCTTCCGAGGCCCATGCCCGCATGGAAACCAGCGCCCATATCGGAAAAATCGTTCTGGAGGTCGCGAACTAGCCGCTTTTTTGCCCGTTCCCGCATGGAAAAGAACCGAGATGGCTTATTCTATCGACCGCAATGCCACGCCGCTGCCGCATGCGGCTTCTATTTGAAACCCATTGGGGTCCAAAAACCCGTTCATGTGCGCGGGACGTGTCCGGAGGGGATGAATTGCGTATCGGCCGTCTGATTGCGTGCGTGATCGTCGCGAGCGTTTGCGGGCTTTTGCCGGCTGCCGCGCTCGAAGCCGTATCCGTGCGCTTGAAGACGCCGGCGATCGACCTCCTCCCCGCCGCCGACCGCTACCAGACCGACGGCGACCGTTTGCAGGTCTCAACGGCGCCAGGCTCTGACGGCATCGTCCGCCGCATCGAGGTGCGCGCGCGCGAGGCGCAGGGTGTTACCAACTGGGTCGTGTTCGCGCTCGCCAACACGACCGATGAGCAGGTCGACCGCCTGATCGTTGCGCCGTACTACATGATGGTGCGCTCGGGCGTGTTCTGGCCGGACCTCGGCAACAACCGGATCGTTTCCATCACGCCGAGCCAGGGCTTCCGCCCGGAACGGCAGGTGGCGAATGACGCGGACGCATTCCTCGTCACCCTCGATCCCGGCACGACGGTGACGTTCGTGATGGAGCTGACGTCGGCGTTCGTGCCGCAAATCTATTTGTGGGAACCGGAAGCGTACAAGGGCAAGGTCAACTCCTTCACGCTCTATAACGGCATCGTCATCGGCATCGCGGGACTGCTGGCACTCTTCCTGACGATCCTGTTCGTCGTGAAGGGAAGCATGATGTTTCCCGCCGCGGCTGCCCTTGCCTGGGCGGTGCTCGCCTACATCGGTGTCGATTTCAATTTCTGGAGCAAGATTTTCTCACTCGGTCCGGTAACGCAGCAGTTCGCGCGCGCATCCGGCGAAGCGATTCTTGCGGCAACGCTGGTCATGTTCCTGTTCGCCTATCTGAACCTTGCGCGCTGGAACGTGCGGTACTCGCATGTCGCGGCGGGCTGGCTGATCTTTCTCGCGGCCCTGGTGGCGCTCGCCCTCGTCGATCCCCCGATCGCCGCCGGCATCGCGCGGCTGTCGCTGCTCGCCGTGGCACTCGTCGGATTTGGGCTCGTCGTCTATCTCTCCACCCACGGCTTTGATCGCGCGGTGCTGCTGATCCCGACCTGGTTCCTGCTGACGGTCTGGATCATCGCGACGGGCCTGACGGTCGCGGGCGTCTTCACCAACGATCTTGTGGCACCCGCCCTGCTCGGCGGCCTCGTGCTGATCGTGATGCTGATCGGCTTCACGGTCATGCAGCACGCCTTCGCGGGCGTCAGCGCCGAAGGCATCGTGAACGATCTCGAACGGCGGGCTTTGGCCCTCACCGGTGCGGGCGACATTGTGTGGGACTGGGATGTCGTGCGCGACCTCATCTACACGAGCCACGAGGCCGAAACCGCCCTCGGCCTGAAGCGCGGCACGCTGGAAACCGCCGCCGCGGGCTGGCTCGAGTTCCTGCATCCCGGCGACCGCGACCGCTTCCGCATGTCGCTCGACGGAATGCTGGAGCAGCGCCGCGGCCGCATCATGCAGCAGTTCCGCCTGCGCGCGGAGGACGGCCATTATCTCTGGTTCCATCTTCGTGCGCGTCCGGTCGTCGGCACGGACGGCGAAGTGCTGCGTGTCGTCGGCACGCTCGCGGACGTGACCGAAACGAAGGTTTCCGAGGAACGCCTCCTGCACGACGCGGTCCACGACAACCTGACGAGCCTGCCGAACCGCGAACTCTTCATGGACCGGCTCGATGCCGCGATCTCGCTCTCGCGCGCCGACGAGCATGTTCGCCCCACCTTGATCGTGATCGACATCGACCGCTTCAAGCTGGTGAATACCAGCGTCGGCATGGCGGTCGGCGACTCGGTGCTGCTCACCATCGCGCGCCGCCTCACGCGGCTTCTCAAGCCGCAGGACACGCTGTCCAGAATCGCCGGCGACCAGTTCGCGATGATCCTGCTCTCGGAGCGCGAAGCGGAACGCATCGTCGCCTTCGCCGACACGATCCGCCGCTCGCTTCGCGCGCCGATCGGTTTCGGCTCGCGGCAGATTTTCCTCACGGCTTCGATCGGCCTCGTGCTTTATGACGGACACACCCGCAGCCGCGACGAAGTGCTGAAAGACGCCGAGCTTGCGATGTATCACGCAAAACAGCTCGGCGCCGACCGTATCGAAGTGTTCAAGCCGGTGATGCGCTCCCAGAAACTCGACAAGCTCACACTGGAATCCGATCTCCGCCGCGCAATCGAACGGCAGGAGCTGGCGATCCTCTATCAGCCGATTGTCCGGCTGGAAGACCGGACGGTTTCCGGCTTCGAGGCGCTGTTGCGCTGGAATCATCCGCGGCTCGGACGGCTGGGTCCGGGCGAGTTCATTCCGCTGGCGGAAGAAACGGGACTGATCAACGAGTTGGGCCGGTTTGTGCTGGAACGCTCGGCCAAGCAGCTTGCCGAATGGCAGCGCATCAGCGACGCCGCAGCGGCCTTGTTCGTCAGCGTGAACATTTCGTCGCGACAACTGCTGCGCCACGATCTCATCCAGGAGATCAAGGCGGTGCTGTCCCGCAACCTGCTCACGCCGGGCACGCTCAAGCTGGAATTGACCGAATCGCTCGTCATGGAAAATCCGGAGCTGGCCGCGCAGATGCTCGTGCGCATCCGCGAACTGGGCGCCGGCCTGTCGCTTGACGACTTCGGCACCGGCTATTCCTCGCTCGCCTATCTCCAGCGCTTCCCGTTCGACACGATCAAGATCGACCAGCAATTCGTGCGCGGTTCAGGGCGCGGCGCGCGGCCGGTGATCCTGCGTTCGATCATCACCCTTGCGCACGATCTCGGAATGGAAGTGGTGGCGGAAGGCGCTGAAAACGATTCCGATGCCGTGGAACTGTATCAGCTCGGCTGCGAATATGCCCAAGGCTATGCGTTCGGGGAGCCGATGACGGCGGAAGAAGCGCGCCGGCTGATCGCCCCGGTCGAAACAACCCGCCGCCGCGCCGGCTGATCGCTTCAGGCGTGCCCCGCTTCAGGCGAAAGCATGCCCGGGTCAATACCGATCTTCCGCATCGCCTGCTCGTATTTGCGCTCGATATCGGCGCCAAAAATCAATTCCGAGTCGGCGTCGCAGCTTAGCCAGCCGTTGGCCTGGATTTCGCTTTCGAGCTGGCCCGGTCCCCATCCGGCATACCCCAGTGCCAGCACCGCGCTCGACGGACCCTCACCGTTCGCGATGGCTTTCAGAATATCGAGCGTGGCGGTGAGGCAAATTCCGTTATCGATGGAGAGCGTCGAATTCTCGATGAAAAAATCGGCGCTATGCAGCACGAAGCCGCGGCCGGTCTCAACCGGGCCGCCCTTCAGCACGCGCATCGCATCGGCGTGTTCGGGCAGCTTGATCTGGTTTTCATCCGGGATCACTTCGAGCTGCACGAGCAGGTTGAGGAAATTGATGTTGGCTGCCGGCTGGTTCACCACAATGCCCATCGCCCCTTCGTCGGAATGCGCACAGAGATAGATCACGGAACGCGTGAAGCGGTCGTCCTTCATCGTCGGCATCGCGATGAGAACCTGCCCATCGAGATAACCGGCGCGTTTGGCGGCATCGTTCCGTGTGCCGGCGATTTTCATGTCCCTAGAATATCCGAGCCCCGGCATGTTTCAAGATTTCCATTAGCCACAGATTACATCACGCGAACGTGCATTTTGCCCTGACGTTGGCCAAGCTTAGTAGAACGATGATGAAGGCATTTTGGTTTCCGGTTGCCACAATTGTTTGTGCGCTCGGCGCGGCCGCACTCGCGCGCGCGGCGGAAACCCAATGGATCGATACCGGCAAGGCGCAGGTGAGATTGCACGCGGACGTAACGCGCGCCGCGGTGGAAATCCGGCTGGCGCCGAAATGGCACACCTACTGGCGCTATCCGGGCGATGCCGGCGTGCCGCCGCGTTTCGACTGGACGGGTTCCGACAATCTGGCCGCCACAAAAGTAGAATATCCCGTCCCGCGCCGCTTCAGGGAAGCGGGCGGACAGGTGATCGGTTACGAAAACCGCGTGGTCTTTCCAGTTGAACTGAAGGCAATCGATCCAAAGAAACCGGTCAGGCTAAGCCTGAAGTTCGAGTTCGCCGTTTGCGAGAAAATCTGCATTCCTGCGGAGGCCGTATTCTCGCTGGACGTGCCGATCGCAAAAAAAACCTCGGAACTGATTGAACAGGCGAAGGCTTCGATCCCCGTACCGGATGTGCTCGGGGAGGTGAAGCCCCTTTCCGTTTACTCGGTGAAACTGGAACGCGGCGCAAAACCGCGCGTGCTGGTGGAAATATACACGCCGGAGCATGAGCAAGACTACGATCTCTTTGCCGAGGGACCGACCGACAACTGGGCTTTGCCGCTGCCGGAGAAGCTGGCGAAAGAGGGCAATCTCACGCGCTATGCGATTCCGCTCGACGGAGCGCCGCCCGGAGCAGGCCCGATCCCCGCCAAAATCCGCCTGACCGTCTATGCGGGGGGCAAATCGCTGGAAGTCGAGGCCCCTCTCGACTAGCGCAACAAACGACATAGGATGCCGCAGCCGGTACGTTGCCGGCTGAATTTTCAGCGCTGCAAGAGCGGTGCCAGGAGCGAAGGATGATCAAGGTCGGCGACAAACTTCCCGAAGCGACGTTTCGCGTGATGACGGCGGATGGCCCCAAGCCGCGCAAGACCGGAGAAATATTCAACGGCAAGCGCGTGATCCTGATCGGCATGCCGGGCGCCTTCACGCCGACTTGCAGCATGAATCATCTGCCCGGCTTCATCGCACAGGCGGACGCCATCCACGCCAAGAACGTCGATACGATCGCCGTCACCACGATCAACGACCACTTCGTGATCAATGCCTGGGCGAAATCAACCGGAGCGAGCGACAAGATTGTGTTCCTCGCCGATGGCAATGCGGAATTCGCCCGTGAGGTTGGACTGCATTACGACGCTACCGAGCGCGGCATGGGCGGCATCCGCTCCAAGCGCTATTCGATGCTGGTCGAGGACGGCGTCGTGAAGGCCCTGAACGTGGAAGCCGAAACCGGCAAGGCGGAAGTCTCCAGCGCCGATAATATGATCAAGCTGCTTTGAAGTGTTCAATTCCGCTCACGCGATAATATCGGGAAACAGCGTGTCCTCGATCTCGCTGACGCGATCGCGGAGCTGCAGCTTCCGCTTTTTCAGCCGCTGCACCTGCAACCGGTCGTAGCCGGAGTTTCCAAGCAGCGCATCGATCGCGGCATCCAGATCCCGGTGCTCCTGCTTGAGGCGCTCCAGTTCTGCGCGTAATTCTCGTTCTTCCTCTGCGTTCATGCCCGCCGCCGCAGAACCGACCCATGGGGACCGCGAGGGCGAAGTATCGCGCCCGGCAGGCCCTGCTGCAAGCAAGTCAGAATCGCTGACCGATCTGGAACAAATATTCGTTTTGTCCGGTGGATACTTGCAACCCTATGCGCATCTCCAATCGACAGCCCCGGATCAGCGTGTCACACTCCATGCATCGAACCCTAACAAGGGAGAGATATTTCCATGTCCCTTCAAGTGTCCCTGGCCAGCCTCGAGCAGCAGCATCAGGCATTGGAGCGTGAGATCGAGGAAGAACTTGCCCATCCGGGAGCCGATCAGTTGCGGCTCACCGAACTGAAAAGGCGCAAGCTGCTTCTGAAGGACGAGATCGAGCGGCTTCGCCACGACAATGTAGCCACCGTTCACTGAGACATGAGACCGCTGGTCCTCGCGACCGGCGGTTTCGTTTCGGCGTTCACTATTTTCCGTTTCGCAAAATTTTTATGTCCGCGCCGCATTCGGCGCGGAAAACATTTACAGTTGTTGGCGGTTAACCTCACCCGTTAGGGTTTATCCCTCAAACGCTATTCGAATCCCCGTATTTCGATTGTTCATCCCTGCCGCGGAACCTAGCGTCCGCGCCACGTTTGGCGAGCACGCATGTCGCAACTCCGTCCGAACGAACGGTTCGCTGAGTATGGAGAGTTACATGCGTAAGTTTGTGATCGGCGCGTTGCTGGCAGGAGCGCTTTCATTGGTTTCAGGGATGCAGGCTTCGGCAAAGCTGGCTGCGCCCGCAGCGGGTAGTGCTGGAGCCGGCACCGGTTTCCCGGCTTTCGGTTACTGCATTTTCGGCGCAGCCTTCGGACCGATCTGGGCCACGCTTCGGCTGAATCGCGAACTGACGGCCGCCCAAGCCTATCAGTCGATGAGCTTCTGCGGTCTCGGCGCCGGCATGCTGATTTTTCAGAACCAGCGCCCGTGAACGCGATTGCCTTAATTCGACGAGGCCCGGCGGAAAACGTCACCTCGGCAGCTTCTGGCTGGTCTACAATCAGAAATACAAGCCGAGACAGGACACACTCGCCATTTCATAAAAAAGCCCGGCTCGCGCCGGGCTTTTCCCTTTCTGATCTCGGCCAGGATTACGAAGCCGCCGACAGATTGGTCGCCGCGGTCTTGCCCCGCTCGGTGGTGATTTCGAAATTCACCTTCTGACCTTCATTCAGGGTGTACATGCCGGCGCGTTCTACCGCGCTGATATGGACGAACACATCCTTGCCGCCGTCGGCGGGCTGGATGAAGCCGAAACCCTTTTGGGCGTTGAACCACTTCACGGTACCGGTAGCCATCGAGTCTTCCCTTTCGCACACTTCATCGAAGTGCGTTTCTCATCCGCGCGACCATCGCACGGCTCACACAATCCTGTTCTTGGATTTCAGCAAAGCGTGGCACCCGGATCAGGGAGCTTGATCGCAAGTGATCGCCAAAAACTGGTTTGCGGCGCGTAGAAACGATTTTTTTGTGGCAGGGTCAAGACATCCGCGCTCTGTAGAAACTGTAAAAGTTTCAAAAAATTTACATCGCAGTTGCACAGAAAATTTGCAGCCAACACCTGAACGGCCGATTTGTTATCCTGAGTCACATTCTGCTTCCGGCATGCGACAACGCTTGAAGCGCGATTGATTCAGTTTTTAACGGCAGCATTCCGCGCGGAGATTTTCTCGCCGCTCACGTGTCCCGGCCAAGCGAACGGCGAAGCCTGCGAGTGCGAGCCGGGATCCAGGAATCGCATGCGCTTGCCGTTCTGGCCCCCGGCTCGGCGGGCTGCGCCAGCGGGTCCGGGGAACGTCCATTCGTGGTTGCATGTCAAACAGCATCTGTCATTCCGGATGCCGGAGCGAAGCGAGGCAGTCCGGAATCCATAACCCCAGTGTCCATTATTTTGCTCGGAGGTTATGGATTCCGGGCTCGCGGCTTGCTTCGCTCTCCGCG